>ENA-UONV01000081-UONV01000081.1-human-gut-metagenome-genome-assembly--contig:-CS4-NODE-81-length-134905-cov-11.032629_pt1 | contig 134905 bp, 131 predicted proteins | sample MGYA00242461_ERZ724008 | MGnify/ENA metagenome assembly ERZ724008 | reverse complement strand
CAGCGCGTGCACGGTGTCAGGCTCCGTATCTCCGCCGGAGACCTCCGGCGTGTCGTCCGGTTTCTTGGAGCAGCCGGAGCACACGCTCACAATAAGCGCCGCCGCCAGAACAAGGCTCAGCGTCTTTTTGAACAAATTATTATGCATGGTCAGTCCTCCTCTTGAGCGGGCAGACGCCAGCTCGGTGTGGTTTTTGCGATAAAGCCCTCGCACACGACTAAAAGCGGAGCTAAAAACAGCACGATGACAATTTCGCTTATGATAGCGCCCCTTGCAAGCAGTGCACACATGCCACGCACGATGTAGATATCGCACACAACATAAACGCCGAAGGTCGCTGCAAAGAACACGGCGGCGCTTTGGAATATCGACTGCTGCGCCATTTTGACGGCCTTGAGCATGGCCTCCTGCTTGGGCGCAAAGCGCAGCTCCTCACGGAACCTCGTAGTGAGCAAAATCGCATAGTCGACCGTTGCACCTAACTGGATGCAGTTTATGACCGTGGGGTCGACAAACGAAGCCTCCTTGCCCATGATAACACTCAGCGACAAGTTGAGCCAGATGGCAAGCTCGATGGACAAAACGAGAATTATCGGCAGGGTCACGGATTTGAACACGATGGCGATAAGCATAAATATCGCCGCAACGGAGAGCGCCGCCGTGACTGCAAAGTCACGGTCCGTGGTGTCGATAAGTCCCTGCTCTATCGCACCCTCGCCGGTTATGTAGGCGTTGGGGTCGTAGCTCTTGACTATCTGCTCCATCTGCTGCAATTGCGCCGTCAGCTCCGGCGTTGCGGGGTCAAATTTGGAGTTAACGAGAAACAGCTGCAAGCCGTCCTGCTTGCAAAGCTGCATAATTTCGTCCGGCAGGATATCGTCCGGTATCGCAGGGCCGACGATGGAGTTATACGCAAGAAGCGAGCTCACTCCGTCCATGTTCTCGAGCTTTTTCTCCATCTCCATGAGCTTTGCCGCCGGAATGGAATCGTCAACTATCACAAACTGCGTGCACGCCATGTCGAAGTCGTTTTTGAGCTTTTCAAAGCCCTGCATGGAGGTTAGGTACCCGGGCAGCGCCTTGTTCATGCTGTAATATAGGTCAATGTCCTTTTGGATAAGATAGCTCGGCGCCAAAAGCAGCAGGAAGATGAGCGCAAAGGCTTTTTTGTGCTTGAGCGTAAACACATTGACCTTCGTAAGGTCGGGGATAAAGCTGCGGTGGCGGTACTTGAGTATCTGCTTTTCGAAAATGAGCACGATAGACGGCAGGACGAACACAACGGTGAGTATGCCGAACAAAACGCCCTTTGCCATGACAAAGCCGATATCAAAGCCGAGCTTTAAGTGCATGAAGCACAGCGCAAGAAAGCCGAACACCGTGGTCAGCGAGCTGCCCGCCAAGGCGGCAAAGCTCTTGGTGACGGCGGCGGCCATGGCCTCCTCACGGGTGGGGTAATGCTCCTTTTCCTCGGAATAGCGGTCTATAAGGAAAATGGAATAATCCATCGTAACGCCAAGCTGCAAGACTGCCGCAACGCATTGGGTTATAAACGAAATCTCCCCGAGGAAGAAGTTCGTGCCCATGTTGTACAAAACGGCAATGCCCAGTGACAGCAGGACGATGAGCGGCTGAAACCACGACTCCATCATGAGCGCCATCACGGCAAGCGCAAGTGCAACGGCAACGGCGATGTATAGCGGTGCCTGGCTGTCGCAAATTTCCCTCGTGTCGTCAACAATGACCGACAGTCCGCTCATGAACGCATTTTCGCCTAGAAGTGTTTTTATCTGCGCAATGGCCTTCAGGTCGCTGCCCTCGCCGCCTGCGGGGTCGTAGCGTACGAGCATCATGGTCTTTGTGCCGTCGGCGCTGTAGAAAATGTTCTTGAGAACATCCGGCAATGCATCGGCGGGTATGCCGATATCAGCAAGTGTGTCGACCCATATGACCGAGGAGACACCCTCGACCTTGAGTATCTCGTTTTTGAGCGCAAGGGTATATTTAGGCTGCATATCCTCGGTTATGATGATGGATATGCCGGCCGTATTAAATGTCTCGTCGAGCACCTGCTCGCCCTGCATAGACTCCAGCTCATCCGGCAGATACGACAGGATATCGTAGTTAACGCCCGTGCAGGCAAAGCCTATGAGTGCCGGAATGAGCAGCAGCAGTGCAAGCAAAAGTACCGTTTTGGGATGCTTGGCCTCCCACAGTGCGATCTTTTTCATGTTTTCACCCGAACGGAGAGAATTGTTTTTTTATTTTATACCAAATACGCTGTTTATTCAACACGCTGTATCGACGGTACGCACAATTTGCTAACAAAAAATCGATTTTATGTTTGCCAACTGTAAAACATATGCTATACTGATTACATGATGTGGTACAGTTCGGAGGTGCCGTATGGCTGACGCAAAATTCAAGGAGCTTTTCGACTTCTTTCATAATCCCGGTGAAAAAACCGTGAATGTCCCCGCCGCCGCACCGAGAAGTGGTAAGACGGTGTGGATATTCGGCAGGGGCGCAGACTGCGACTTTATCTATTCCTCCCCGAAGGTTTCAAGGGTACATTGTAAAATAGAGTACATCGATTCACACTATTACCTGACGGATCTAAACTCTACGAACGGCACATATCTCAATGGCCGCCGTATTGAGCGTAAGGAGCGGCTGTTCACCGGCGATATCATCGGCATAGGCAGCGAGGATATCGTGTTCACAAGTCAAATGCTGAAATAAAAAGGGCAGGTCTCACGACCTGTCCTTTTCAGCGTGCAAAAAAGTCCATGACCTTTTTGCACGCTTCAAAAAACGCCACATTTTTTTGAAGCTTTGCTTCACGAAAAATCTCGCTATGCTCGTCAAAAAGCCTTAACAGGCGTTTTTGATGGCTATTTATCGAATTTGAGGCGGGACCTTGTCCCCCTCACACTCCCCCTGCTGCGTATTGGATTTGACCCGCTACGCCTAGTTTTCTTAGTTCTTTTTGCCTTTGCCTTTTCCGTCTATGATATTGCGCTTTGCATAGATAAGTCCGATTACGACCGTGAGCAGATCGACGGCAAGAAAAGCCCAAAACAGCGGATTTTTTAAATCGAAGTTATCGCCGAGGACGGTGAAATACGCAAGGCTCGGAAGCAGCGCAAGCATCGAGCCTGCAAGATACGCAAAATACGGCGTGCGCAAAAGCCCGAACAGCACGCCCTGCGCCTCGGTGGACAGATGCAGAGTATGAAGCGCAAAGCAAAATGTGAAGCTGTACTCACCCGCATTGTCGAAATATTTCTTGAGCTTCGGGTACTTTGCTATCGCCTTGTCGAAGGTCAGCTCCTTTGAAAACCTTCCGATAAGGTACGACACCGAAACGCAAAGCGCCGTGCCGACGATGTTGATCGCCATCGCCATTTTGAGATCAAATACGAGCGATGTACCGATGCACACCGCCGCAAACGGGATGACCATCGAGCAGCCCTTGACGGCAAACAGCGCCAGTATCGCCAGCAGTGCAGCGGGCTTATTGTCCCTCACGGCGGCTATCGTCTCGTCAACATCCAAAACACCCGTTAAAAGCAGCACACCGACAACGGCGATGAGCGCAAGCATTATGATTATGGAAATGTAGTTTTTGAGTTTAGACATTTAGATTATTCCCAGATGCTCCAGCAGTATTTTTAATCCGATAAGTATGAGGACAACGCCGCCGACAAGCTCGGCCTTTGACTTGTATTTTGCGCCGAAGGCATTGCCGACATACACACCCATAGCCGACAAAACGAAGGTCGTAATGCCGATAAGCAGCGCCGCCGGAACGATATCAACGCCGAGGAACGCAAAGCTTATGCCGACAGCCAGTGCATCGATGCTCGTTGCGACAGCAAGCGGCAGCATGGCCTTGAACGCAAAGCTTGCGTCATGCTCCTCCTCATCCTTGCTCAGCGCTTCCTTTATCATATTACCGCCGATTATCGCCAGCAGCACGAACGCTATCCAGTGGTCGATGCTCCGGATAAAATCCTCAAGCTTGAAGCCGAGAAGAAAGCCTATAAGCGGCATGAGCGCCTGAAAAGCGCCGAAATACAGTCCGGCAATAAGCATATGCTTAAGCTGCACCTTCTGCACCGACAGCCCCTTACAGATACTGACGGCGAAGGCATCCATGCTAAGTGCAACGCCGATAAGAAAAATGTCCGCAAACCCCATATGCCAACGCACCTCAAAACAGTTTGCCGTTTAAGAATTTACATTTGAATGTATACCACGGCTTTGTCCGTGTCAAGAGATATATTCTTGACATCTCGGGTTTATGTGCTAAAATCTATACATAATTCTAAAAATAGTTTACAAAGGGGTATAGAATATGAGCGACACAAGAAGGCGCCTCGGTGACCGCAGAGACGGTAAGCTTCTGCGTGACATTGACAGCATGCACATCATCATGCCGATGATATATATCAATCGCAGCGACAATGAGGCGTATATCTCCGAGCGCATCGACCTTACGAACATTGACGCATACCTTGCAAAGCGCAATGCCGAAAATCCCGAATTTAAGTTCACACTTTTCCACATTATAGTTGCGGCGATACTCAAGGTCATCGTGCTCAGACCCAAGCTCAACCGCTTCATTGCGAACAAAAACATGTATCAGCGCAATGACCTAAGCGCAGCATTCGTTGTCAAAAAGCGCTTTGAGGACACCTCCGAAGAGGGCATGGCATTCATTCACGCAAACGAAAGCACCACCATTGACACCCTGCGTGAGGATCTGTACAAGCAGATAACCACCGTCAAAAAGGGCGGCGGCGATGCCTCAAGCGACGCTATGGATATTCTCAGGAAGATACCCCGCCCCATACTTAAGTTCATCTTTATGATCCTCCGCTGGCTCGACAGACACGGTCTCGTGCCGCAGTTTCTCATAGAGACCGACCTCAACTACGCTTCCGTCATTTTATCAAACCTCGGCTCTATCAAGCTGCGCAGCGGCTACCACCACTTGAGCAATTGGGGCACTGCCTCGCTGTTTGTCATCGTGGGCGAGACGAAAAGGCGTCCGTTTTACGACGATGAGGGTAATGTCGAGTTTAAAAACAGCGTTGACCTCGGTCTGACCATCGACGAGCGCATTGCCGACGGCTACTACTACTCAAAGAGCGTGAGACTGCTCAAATACATTCTCGAGCACCCCGAGTGCCTCGAAAAGCCGTTCAGCGAACCCGTGGACTACTGATAAAACTTCTTACAAGCCCCGTTTTCGGGGCTTGTTTTATTATTATCATTAGTTGTAAAAATGCTGTATACATGGTATAGTTATTGTTTGTAGACAAGCATTGTGTCTTAATAAAATATTTGCTGCGGCAGCCAGCCGCAGGAAAGGATGTAAAAATGAAAAATTCCGAAAAATCAATGGACAAGATCGTTGCCCTGTGCAAAAACCGTGGCTATGTTTACGCAGGAAGCGAGATCTACGGCGGACTTGCAAACAGCTGGGACTACGGCCCGCTCGGCGTGGAGTTCAAAAACAATGTCAAGAAGGCCTGGCTGAAGAAGTTCGTTCAGGAAAGCCCGTACAATGTCGGTCTTGACGCCGCCATCATCATGAACCCCCAGACTTGGGTCACCACCGGCCATGTGTCCAGCTTCTCCGACCCTCTGCTCGACTGCAAGGCCTGCAAATCCCGCCACAGAGCCGACAAACTCATCGCCGAGGAACACCACGAGGTCAATGTCGATGCAATGAGCTTTGACGAGATGGACGCATTTATCGCATCCCACGAGGATGTCATCTGCCCCGTCTGCGGCAAGCACGACTTCACTCCCATCCGCAAGTTCAACCTCATGTTCAAAACTGCCATCGGCGTTACCGAGGACTCCAGCTCCACCTGCTACCTGCGTCCCGAGACCGCTCAGGGCATTTTCGTAAACTTCGCAAACATCCAGCGCACCACCCGCAAAAAGCTGCCGTTCGGTGTCTGCCAGGTCGGCAAGGCATTCCGCAACGAGATCACCCCGGGCAACTTCATTTTCCGTACCCGTGAGTTTGAGCAGATGGAGTGCGAGTTCTTCTGCAAGCCGGGCACCGACCTTGAGTGGTTCGCTTACTGGAAAGACTTCTGCAAAAACTGGCTGCTGTCTCTGGGCATCAAGGAGGAAAACCTCCGTCTGCGTAACCATGAGCCTGCCGAGCTTGCGTTCTACTCCCGTGCAACTACCGATATAGAATACGCCTTCCCGTTCACCGATTGGGGCGAGCTGTGGGGCATTGCCGACCGCACCGATTATGACCTCGGTCGCCATCAGGAGGCATCCGGCAAGGATCTGACCTACTTCGATCAGGAGACCAACGAGCATTACATTCCCTATGTCATCGAGCCGTCGCTCGGCTGCGACCGTGTTGCGCTTGCATTCCTGTGCGAGGCATACGATGAAGAGGTCGTCGGTCAGGATAAGAAGGGCAACGACGATGTCCGCACCGTACTGCATCTGCATCCCGCTCTTGCTCCCTTTAAGTGCGCCATACTGCCGCTTTCAAAGAAGGAGATACTCACAGGTCCCGCCATGGAGCTTTACAGAGAGCTTTCCAAGGAGTTCATGGTCGACTATGACGAGACCGGCTCTATCGGCAAGCGCTACCGCCGTGAGGACGAGATAGGCACCCCCTTCTGCATCACCTTCGACTTCAACACCGTCGGCACCGAGACCGACGAGGCCGATCACTGCGTCACCGTGCGTGAGCGTGACAGCATGGAGCAGGTTCGCATCCCCATCAGCGAGGTAAGAGATTACATCGCCGAGCGTGTAAAGTTCTGATATGACCGCCGGAGAGCAATTTGTAAAGTGGATAAAGCCTGCCGGCTGTGTGCTGTTTCTCGGCATTTTCGCTGCGTTTCTCGTCATATGCTTCACGGCGAAGGCGCCCGTTGAGGGCTACACCGTGCCCCACGACTCGCAGTATTACGCCCAGCACTTAGACGAGCTCAAAGCAGAGCTTGAAACGAACCTTTTCCCGAAGCTTGAAGGTATTGAGGACTGTTACATTTCCGGCGACAAGCTGAAGATAATAATCAGTGACGCAGGCTTTGAAAAATCAAACAAGGCCATCACCCACTACTACGGCGAAAACTTATTTATCATAGAGAAAGAGGCAAAAAAATGAAAGACGGATTTGTTAAAGTCGCAGCGGCGTCCCCTGTCATTCGTGTTGCAGACGCAGACTATAATGCCGGTCGTGTCATCGACTGCATCAAGTCTGCCGCCGACAAGGGCGTCAAGATCATCGTTTTTCCCGAGCTGACCCTCACGGGCTGCTCCTGCTATGACCTCATCGGTCACAGCGTAATTTTAAGAGGTGCGGAAAACGCCCTCGTCAAGGTCATCGAGGCCACACGCGGTCTGGACATTTTAGCAATAGTCGGTTTGCCCTACGCACCCCGTGGCGGCTGCCTTTACAGCGTTGCCGCAGTTATCTGCAACGGTGAGCTTTTAGGCATGGTTCCCCGCACCGAGGTCGACGGCACACTGTTTTCAAGCGTGGATGTAAACGCTGATGTGAGCGGTCTGTTTGACTGCTTCCTGAGCAGCGAGGCGCTGTTCACAAGCTCCGTGCTGCCCGGTCTTTCCGTGGCCGTTGAGCTTGGCAATGACGCAAAGGCAATCGAGTCTCCCGCTGCACGCCACGCTCTTGCAGGTGCAACCGTTATCGCAAGCATGGCGTCCTTCCCTGCAACGGTCTACTCCACCCATGATGCAACAGAGGATATCAAGTACCGCTCCAAGCACCTCAAGTGCGGCATGATCCTTGCCGCCCCCGGCAAGGGCGAATCGACGACCGACAATGTTTTCTCCGGTCTGTGCATGGTCGCCGAAAACGGCAGCGTGCTTGCTTCCGATGAGTGTGCCGACTGCATGGTCATCACCGAGCTCGACATTGATTACCTTGAGAACCTGCGCAGAAAGGAAAAGATCTACGGCACAGGCAAGTACCCCCACTTCGAGGTTTCGTGGGGCACGGAGTTTGCCGAGACCGAGCTTACCCGCAGCTACCGCAAGCTGCCGCATCTGCCCGAGTACGAAAAGGACATGGGCGACTACTGCCGCCGCATGATAGACATTCAGGTATCCGGCCTTGTAAAGCGCATGGAGTATGCAAATCTCGACCACTGCGTCGTCGGCATCTCCGGCGGCGTTGACTCGACCCTGTGCGTCATGGTCTGCGCCGAGGCAATGAAGAGAATGGGACTGCCTTCAACGAATGTCGTTGCCTGCACCCTCCCCTGCTTCGGCACCTCCTCCCGCACGAAGTCCAATGCCATCATCGTCGCCGAGCAGGTCGGCGCCGAGGTTCGTGTAATCGATATCGGCGAGAGCGTGTACAAGCACTTTGACGATATCGGCCACGCCCACGACGACTACTCCATCGCATTTGAAAACGCCCAGGCCCGTGAGCGCACGCAGGTGCTCATGGACATTGCAAACAAGGTCAACGGTCTTGATGTCGGCACCGAGGATCTCAGCGAGTTTGTCGACGGCTGGTGCACCTACAACGGCGACCACACCAGCATGTACGATGTCAACATGGGCCTTACCAAAACTCAGGTTCGTGCAGGCGTGAGATACATTGCCCAGCACACCGAGGACAAGGTCCTTGCCGACGCACTGTGGGATGTTCTCGACTGCCCGGTAACGCCCGAGCTTCTGCCCATCCACGACGATCAGATCGAGCAGAAGAGTGAGGAGAATGTCGGCTCTTACAGCCTGCAGGACTTCTTCACCCACAAGATGATGATCTGCGGCTTCAGCCCCGCAAAGACCCTGCGTATCGCAAAGGTCGCATACGGCGACGAGTTTACCGACGAGGAGCTTATCAAGTGGATGCGCAGCTACTGCAAGCGCTACTTCTCGCAGCAGTTCAAGCGCAGCTGCCTCATGGACGGCCCCGCCGTCGAGGATTTCTCCGTCTCGCCGAGAAACGGCTTCCTCATCCCCTCGGATGCCGAAAACAGCCTGTTCATGGCAAGCGTCGATTCCTTCGACAAGTAATCAAACAAAAAAAGACTGACGCAGAGTTTTCTGCGTCAGTCTTTTTTTGACGGCACCGGTCGGTAACAGTGCCGAACAATTGGGGAGATGGAGATAATTATTTATCAGGATGGAGAGTTCCTGAAGGATAATAAAGAAAGTATGGACAAATCGTGTATCTGTCTTCGCTTCGGCTATAATATACACTGTGCGTCCCTATTACGCAAGAGAATAAAATTCATAATTATTATGATTTTTTGGAATATAGTTAATTTATTCACTCTTGATTATTCTTTACAGATAGGTTATACTGACCGAGTATTACACAAACGCATACCCTCATGCTGCGGCATGAATAATGAGTATTGGGAGGTTTTTATGGCGATACAGAAATATCAGGCATTCGTCAAGGTGGCCGAGCTCGGCAGCATTACCAAGGCGGCCGAGGCAATGGGCTACACCCAGTCCGCCGTCAGTCGCATGATTGCCGACCTCGAGGATGACTGGAACCTCAATCTTCTGCGCAGGAACAGGGGCGGCCTGTCACTGTCGTCCGACGGTGTTATGCTGCTGCCGTATATAAAGGAAATGTGCTCTCGCTTCGAGGCATTGCAGGAGCAGGCAAACGCCCTCAAGGGTCTGGAGACCGGCTTCATCCGCATCGGCTCGTGCTCGAGCTTTTCCACGCAGTGCCTGCCTGCGATACTCAAGGAGTTTGAGCTGCGCTATCCGAGGATAATCTTTCAGCTTCAGAACATGGAGTATTCGGACACCGAGGATGCATTGTGCGCCGGCGAAATTGACTGCGGCTTTATAAGCGCCCCGTTCTCACCCGACCTTGATGTAACGATGCTCATGCGTGACCGTATGCTCGCCGTTCTGCCGCCGGATCACCCGCTGGCGGATGCAAGGGTCTACCCAATGGCAAATCTGAGTCAGGAACGCATCGTCAGGCTCACGGAGGAGTCGAACAACGAGGTCTCGAAGATATATGAAAGCTTCAAGGACCTTATAAGCTCGCCGCTGAGCACCTATTGCGAGGTCAACGACGACTACTCGGTCATGGCGATGGTCGAAAGCGGTCTGGGAGTTTCGATGCTCTCGGAGCTTGTTACAAAGCGCATGCCGTTTAACATCTGCCTTAAAGAGTTTGATCCGCCGCAGTACCGTGATATCGGCGTTGCCGTCAAGAAAGGCCGTCGCCCGTCACCGGCAACGGAGCGTTTTATCGAAGTCGTGCTCGAATTTTTTGAAGACAATAAATACAAAATCCCGAATCAGTGAAGATTCGGGATTTTTTCTTATCATTTGCAAACGAGCTCGCCGTTTTCGACATCGATCGTGATGACATGGCCGGCTTCCATCTCGCCGGACAGTATCGTCTTTGCGATAAGCGTCTCGACGCTTGCCTGCAGGTATCTCTTGAGCGGTCTTGCGCCGAACACGGGGTCAAAGCCACGCTCGATGATGAGCTGCTTTGCGGCGTCGGTGATCTCAAGACCCAAGGTCTTGTCGGCAAGACGCTTTTTGAGCGATTCCGTAAGGATATCGATGATGCCGTTAAGCTCTGTCTTGGTGAGGGGCTTGAAGCAGATGATCTCGTCAAGACGGTTGAGAAACTCCGGTCTGAACTGTCTGCGCAGCTCGCCGAACACGCTGTTTTTAGCGTCCTCTGTGATATTGCCGTCATCGTCGATACCGTCGAGCAGATACTGACTGCCGAGGTTAGAGGTCATGATGATGATGGTGTTCTTGAAGTCGACCGTTCTGCCCTGCGAGTCGGTAATTCTGCCATCGTCAAGGATTTGCAGCAGAATGTTGAAAACATCCGGGTGCGCCTTTTCGATCTCATCGAACAGGACGACGGAGTACGGCTTTCTGCGCACGGCTTCGGTCAGCTGGCCGCCCTCATCATAGCCGACATATCCGGGAGGTGCACCGATAAGGCGGGAGACGGAGAATTTCTCCATGTACTCGGTCATATCGATACGCACGATGTTGTGCTCATCGTCAAACAGGCACTCGGCAAGCGCCTTTGCAAGCTCCGTCTTGCCGACGCCGGTCGGGCCAAGGAACATGAAGCTGCCGATGGGACGGTTCGGGTCTGCGATACCGGCACGGGAGCGCCAAATGGCCTCGGTGACCTTCTGCACGGCCTCGTCCTGGCCTATCACCCTGCGGTGGAGAACATCGTCAAGGTGCAAAAGCTTTTCTCTTTCGCCCTCCATGAGCTTTGCCACGGGGATGCCCGTCCACTTTGCGACGATACCGGCTATCTCTTCTTCGGTCACGGTGTCATGCACCATGCTGTTTGACTTACGCTCCTCGCTGTTTTTCTCCGCCTCTTGGAGCTTACGCTCAAGTGCGGGCAGGTCGGAGTACTTGAGCTTTGCGGCGGTCTCATACTCGTATCTGAGCTGGGCATTCTCGATATCGGCGTGCATCTTCTCGATCTCGGCCTTGAGGTTCTTGACCTCATCAACACTGCTCTTCTCACTTTCCCAGCGGGACTTCTGCTCCTTGAACTTATCCTTGAGGTTTGCAAGCTCCTCGCTGAGCTTTTCAAGACGCTCCATCGAGAGACGGTCGGTCTCCTTCTTAAGCGCCATTTCCTCGATCTCGAGCTGCATTATCTTGCGGCGGACATCGTCAAGCTCTGCGGGCATGGAGTCTATCTCCGTGCGGATGAGTGCACATGCCTCATCGACAAGATCAATTGCCTTATCAGGCAGGAAACGGTCGGTTATATAGCGGTCGGAAAGCGTTGCGGCGGCGACAAGGGCGTTATCGTGGATGCGAACGCCGTGGTACACCTCGTAGCGCTCCTTGAGGCCACGGAGAATGGATATCGTGTCCTCGACCGTCGGCTCATCGACCATGACAGGCTGGAACCTACGCTCAAGAGCTGCGTCCTTTTCGATATACTTGCGGTACTCGTCGAGCGTCGTCGCACCGATGCAGTGCAGCTCGCCTCGTGCAAGCATAGGCTTGAGCAGGTTGCCTGCGTCCATGCTGCCCTCGGTCTTGCCGGCGCCGACTATGGTGTGCAGCTCATCGATAAAGAGGATTATCTTGCCCTCGGACTGCTTGATCTCCTCCAGAACGGCCTTCAGACGCTCCTCAAATTCGCCGCGGTACTTTGCACCGGCTATCAGTGCGCCCATATCCAGTGAGAATATCGTCTTATCCTTAAGTCCTTCGGGGACATCGCCACGCACGATACGCTGGGCAAGCCCCTCGGCGATGGCGGTCTTGCCGACACCGGGTTCGCCTATGAGAACAGGGTTGTTCTTCGTCTTTCTCGACAGGATGCGGACGACATTCCTTATCTCGTTATCACGGCCGATGACCGGGTCAAGCTCCTGCTTTCTGGCACGCTCGACAAGGTCGGTGCCGTACTTTTTAAGTGCGTCATAGGTATTCTCGGGGTTATCGCTCGTAACGGGGCCGTTCTTGACCTTGGCAAGCTCGGCGGTAAAAGCAGACTTCGTGATGCCGTGGTCTGCCAAAATGCGCTTCACTGCCGGCGTTGCGGCGGCAAAAATACCTATCATCAAATGCTCGACGGAAAGGTACTCGTCGCCGAGGCTCTTTGCCGATTTCTCGGCTGCCTGCATCACCCTGTCGGCCTCACGGGACAGGTACACATCCGTGTCGCCCGTGACCTTGGGCAGCGCCGCAATTGCGGTGTCGAGCTCTGCAAGCACGGTGTTGCAGTCAACGCCCATCTTGCCCAGCAGCGACGGGATGAGTCCGCCGTCCTGATCGACAAGAGCATACAGGATGTGCTCCGGCGTTATATATTGGTTCTGATTCTCCTGCGCCATCGACTGCGCAGTCTGTATAGTCTCAATTGTTTTCTGGGTGAAGTTCTGTGCATTCATGGCACTGACCTCCTTATATCAAAATTTCCATCCTTCTGAGCAACGAGAAGTAGCATGCCTCGATATCCCTTGCATCAAAGCGTCCGGAGAGGTAGCCCTTCATCATTGAGTCGAAGAGCTTGATGTATTCCGAAAGCACGCTTGCAAGCTCCTCGGAGCTGCAATCTCGGCTCGGAATTGCGATGGAGCGGATAAACTTGCCGTCGTAAAGCGCATACTTCGGTGCATTTGCGCCCAAAAGCGGCCGCAGGTGAGCATCCTCAATGCTCTTCCAAATGCGGAAAAATTCGCTCATCGAGCGGATTAGCGCCGCCGACTGTGTGCGGAAAATGACGGTCAGCTCGCCGAGACAGTCGCTGTCGCCACGGTACAGCTCGACCTCGTACTTGACGGTCGGGCGGTATTTATACTCAAGTGAGGACTTGAGCGACATGGTCATCGCATTGGGCGAGACAAACGGCACAAGCTCCCTTGACGGGGTCATGAGCTGCTCGATAGCAGTGAAAATGTCGTTTATCCTGCGTTCCGGAGTGACCAGATCAACATGCTCGGCAAGGATCTGATTGATGAGGTTCGAGCGGTTGGTGCCCATACGGTGCGCCAGACGATCTACCTCGGCAACCACATCTTCACTGAGCATTAAGCTGTATAATGTCTTTTTCATGTTCGTCTGCCTTTCTTTTTTCCCTTTGAGCTTATCATAGTCTCATTTTTCTAATTTGTCAAGTGTTTTATATAAATATTTTTACGAATTATATAGAAAATAATAAAAACAGGGTTGTTAAGCCCTGTTTATTATTTGTAGATCTCTGCTGATATAAACTGCCGACCTTTTTTGGATATGCCGCCCGCTGCACCGACCGTACCCTTGCCGCAGCCTCGCAGGGAGATGACATCGCCCTCGTGAACAGCGCTGTCAAGCTTCATGCACACAGAGTAATTTAAGCTTGCGTCACCTGCCGTTATGCGCTCGGCAGCGGCGGTGCGGGAGAGATTGAACATTCCGGCGCACACTGCGTCAAAGCGCAGGCTCTTGACCGAAAAGGTCACCTTTTTGACCTTGCGTTCGGGAGCTTTAAGCTTGTTGAGTTCGATTTTTGCGGTCTTGACCCCATATCTGCCGACCTTGTCGAGCCCGTCGAGCAGGTGCCGCTCAACGCTCGGCAGGCAAAATATCGTTGCCGTGTCACCGGTCACCCAGATATCGCCGAGCCACTCACGCTTGATGCCGAGACCCAGCGCAGCGCCCATATAATCACGGTGCGCAGGCTCGCCGAAGCCCGCCTTTGCGGTGACGGCGCAGATGTAATCGGCAGCGTCCAGATCGTCCGGCTCCATATAAAACGGCAGGAAGAATGCAGCCTTGCGCTCGCAGTCCGGGTGTCCGCCGGTGAGAACCATTTTGCAGTCTGCCGCAGCCGCCCACTTTGTGAGTGCAAACTGCTCGGCAGGCGTCAAAAACGCCGTGTGCGTGACGGATGATGTCCGCTCGCAGCGCTCAGCCAGGTCTGCCGCTCTTTTTAAAAGTTCATCGTTTTCCATCAAGATACTCCGCAATCTGCTGCTTTGCAAATTTAAGTTCGTTTATAAACTCGCCCGACGACATACGCAGAACGCCCGAGCGCAGCGCCGACAGACGGATAAGGCTGTCATTTGTGATGACCCGCACGGCGTAATTTTTGCCGATGTCGTTTGCAAGCTTCTCGATATACATATCGGCGGTCTCGTTCTGTTTGGTGTAGGCAATGTGGATACCCTCGGTTTCCTTTTCGCCGGGGTTTCCCTCGACCTTATAGCCGTCGAATACCAAGACAAGCTCGCAGTCCTTAAAGCCACGGTAGCTTTTCAGGATATCGATAAGCCGTGTCCTTGCAAGGTCAAGATCGTCCTTGGCAAGCTCATTTAACTCATCCCACGCAAACAGCAGGTTATAGCCGTCGACGATGAGATACTCCCGCTTCGTCGGCTCGATAACGACATTTTGCGTTGCTGCCGACACGGGTCTGGTGTACTCACGGCGGCGGATAGGACCGAACTCCCGCTCCATTATCGCCTCAAGCTCCTTGTCGTCAAGGCTGAAGTTGCGGGGGCGGTACACAGGCTCGGAGGTCTTTTCCCTGCCGTAGCCGGTGTCTATGTGCATGTGTTCGGCGACCTTATCCCACTTGACGGCAACACCCGCTCCGTGCGAGCAGAATACCGAGTCCGGCGTATTTTCAAGGTCGGCCTCGGGGTCGTAGTCGATGCCGTCGAGCACCGTCTGCGTATTGTGGCAGGGCCTGTACCCTGCGGGCATGGTCGTGAGCCTGCCCCTGCCGGAGGTGTAGGACGCAAGCTCGGCGGCATAGCCGTTGAGCTCGGAAACCGGCGCAAGCCCGTGTATGACACTGCTGCTCTCGGTCTCAAATTCGCCGCTCATGGTGCGGATATCGCTTATGGCACGGCCTATCTGCTCCGGCGGCACCTCGAGCGTGAACTCATACCACGGCTCAAGCAGCACGCTTTCGGCCTTCATAAGCCCCTGACGCACCGCACGGCAGGCGGCCTCTCTGAAGTCGCCGCCCTCGGTGTGCTTGACATGCGCCCTGCCGGCGATGAGCCGGATGCGAATATCGGTTATGGGCGAGCCTGTGAGCACTCCCTTGTGTTCCTTTGATGCGAGACTTGTGAGTATGCTCTGCTGCCACTCGCGAGAGAGCATATCCTCGGGGCAGTCGCTGCAAATGCTTATACCGCTGCCCTGTTCGGTCGGCTCTAACACCAAGTGTACCTCGGCATAATGCCGCAGCGGCTCAAAATGTCCGACACCTAAAACAGGCGCTTTTATCGTCTCACGGTACATGATGCCGCCGAGATCCATCGTGACATCCATGTCGAAGCGCTCCTTTATGAGCGCACACAGCACCTCGGTCTGCACCCTGCCCATGAGCTGAACACGAATTTGCCTGAGCTGCTCGTTCCACATGATGCGCAGCATGGGATCCTCGTCCTCAAGCTGCCGCAGCTTCGGAAGTGCCGTGCGTGCGTCAACGCCCTTGGGGAGGTTGATGCGGTAGGCCATCACCGGCTCCAAAATGGGCGCAGCACCCTCGCTTTCGCAGCCGAGCCCCTGCCCCGGGGAAGTCTCCGACAAGCCCTGAACGGCGCATACGGTGCCCGCTGCCGCCTCATCGACGGCTTCAAACTTTGCGCCCGAGTAAATGCGGATGCCCGTGACCTTTTCGCCGTTTATCTCGTCACGGTTTTTAAGGCTGCCGCCGGTAATTTTCATGCAGGTAAGGCGGGTGCCCTTCGTATCACGCAGAATTTTGAACACTCTTGCGCCAAAGGCATCGCCGTACTGCGGCTGCACGGTGTAGTCCTCAAGGAAGTGAACAAGCTCGCCCACGCCGTCAAGTTTAAGTCCCGAGCCGAACAGCACGGGAAAGAGCTTTCTTTCGGCGACCATGCGTGTGATATCGCCGTCGGGAACACCGCCTGTCTCCATGTAGCTTTCAAGCGCCTGCTCGTCGCACATTGCGGCGGTCTCGCACCAAGCCGCATCGTGCTCTGCCGAAAAATCGATGCAGTTATCCGTCAAATGCTCCTGTATATCCTCGAGTATGCGCTTTTTATCCGCACCCGTGAGGTCCATCTTCGTTGCGAAAATTATCGTCGGGACGCTGTGCTTTCTCAGAAGCCGCCAAAGCGTTTCCGTGTGCGCCTGAACGCCGTCGGTTCCGGAAATGACGAGCACGGCGTAGTCAAGCACCTGCAGGGTGCGCTCGGTCTCGGCGGAAAAATCCACATGTCCCGGCGTGTCAAGCAGGCACAGCTCGACCTTATCGGTTTTAAGCTGCGCCTGCTTTGAAAATATCGTTATGCCCCTCGCCCGCTCAAGCTTGTGGCTGTCAAGCGAGGTGTTTTTGTGGTCTACCCTGCCTAACTTGCGGATGCTTCCGCAGGTGTAGAGCATGGCTTCCGACAAGGTCGTTTTTCCGGCATCCACATGTGCGAGTATGCCGAGTACAAGCTTTTTCATTTTACATCCATGTCGATGAGCTCATATTCACGGCTGCCGACACCGATCTCGGCTGCGGCCTCGATGGTGTGCACGCCGTGGCGGGATTCGATACGCTCAATGAGGTCGGCCTTGCCCTCGTCGTCGCTTGCGTACACAAGGTCGAGGCAGGCCTGGTCGAGTGCCACGGGGTCGAGGGAGGACAGGATGCCGATATCCTTAATCTTGGGGTCGGCGGCAACTGCGCAGCAGTCGCAGTCGACGGACATATTGCACATGATGTTGACATACGCCATCTTCCCGTGCATATACTCAACAACGCTCTTTGCAGCATCCGCCATGCACTCAAGGAAGCTGTCGTGATCTGCCGTCCACATTGCGTTTACATCCTTAACACCGTGGATATATGCCTTGCCGTGGGATGAGGCAATGCCGATGGAGATGTTTTTAAGTGCGCCGCCGTAGCCGCCCATGGGGTGACCCTTGAAGTGGGACAAAACGAGCATGCTGTCATAATCGGCGAGGTTTTTGCCGACGAAGTTTACATCAAGATGCTTGCCGCCGTGGACAGGCAGCTCCATCTCGCCGTCAGCGTCCATGATATCGACATCGGCGATCTCCGTCCAGCCATGCAGGAGCATGGTCTTTTTGTGCACCTCGGTGGTGTTGCGGCCGCCGTCGTATGCGGTGTTGCACTCGACGATAGTGCCGTTAACATGCTCGACTATATCCTTCATAAAGGCAGGGCGCAGGAAATTCTGATTGCCGGGCTCGCCGGAGTGCAGCTTCACGGCGACATTGCCCTCAAGCTTAATGCCAAGCATATCAAACGCTCTGATAGCACCCGCGGGGCTCAGACCTCTTGTGAAATATACTTTGGGCTTTTCCATATCGCTTCTCCTTTGCATTTAATTTACCTTCCCATTATATAATATCTTGCCCTTTTCTTCAAGATAAAGTATTATATATGTATGAAAGCATTTCTTATCGTTTGGGCAGCCGTGACCGTGCTGCTTTTAATATGCCTCGTCATAGGCTATACCTTCGTTTGCCTGCTGATAAAACGGCAGGATATTATCCGTTCGCCCGAAAACGGCGGCAAATCCTCAAGCCTTCTTGAGCCGACGGGTGATGCGCTCTGGGCGTATAATATCCCGAAGTTCCGGCCATTTCGTGAGCTTCCGTTTGAAACGGCGGAGATACGCTCGTTTGACTCTCTAACGCTCCGAGCAGACTTCCTGCGCGGCGAACCCGACGCCGGTGTGACTGTGATATTCTGCCACGGCTACAAGTCCGAGCCTGCATTTGACTTTGCCGCAATGTATGACTTTTACCGCAGCTTGGGGTACAACCTTGTGTACCTGCACATGCGGGCCCACGGCAAGAGCGAGGGCAAATACATCGGCTTCGGCGCACTCGACAGGTTCGATGTGCAGCGCTGGACGAAAAAAGCCGCCGAGCTGTTCCCGGGAACCTCAATATTCCTGCACGGTATGTCCATGGGCGCAGCAAGCATTTTGCAGAGTGCAGACCTGGAGCTTGACCCCGCCGTGTGCGGCATTATCGCCGACTGTGGCTTTTCGAGCACCAACGAGGTGTTTCGAAATCTCATCGGCGGCATGTACCACCTGCCCGCCACCCCGTTTGTAGACATTTTCGAGGCCGTGAACCGCATGGTCGCAGGCTATGGCTTTACAGACGGCGACTCGGTGCGCAGTATGGCGCAGTCGAAGCTGCCGCTTGCTTACATCTGCGGCGACTGCGACAGGTATGTCCCGCTTGACATGGCAATGCGCATTTATGATGCCTGCGTGCAGGACAAGGTTCTTCTCATAGCAAAGGGCGCCGGCCACGCCGCAAGCTTCATGGTCGAGAACGAAAAATATAAGAACTTAGTTACGGAATTTATAAATACTCATAGGAAAGAGGATGAATAATGGGAGAAAAAATACCCGCAAAGAAAAAGGGCATAGGTGCTCTTAACTGGACGCTGCTGCTCGTCATCGGCTTCTCGGCGCAGATAGCCTGGGTCATCGAGAACAACTGGTTTGCAAACTTTTTGTACTCGGACTTCGGCGCTCAGTTAGGCGTTGTGACGGCTATGACCATCTGCTCGGCGACCGCAACCACCTTCTCGGCGCTGTTTTTCGGAACGCTGTCGGATCGCATCGGCTCACGCAAAAAGCTCATCACATGGGGCTCGATTCTGTGGGGCGTCTTCACCATCGCATTCGGCATGACCCACTACCTGCGTGACAGCATTTACAACAATGTCATGCTCATCGGCGTTACCATTGTCGCTGCCGACACCATCATGAGCTTCTTCGGCTCCATGGCAAACGATGCGGGCTACAACGCATGGTATGCCGACATGATGGACGACTCAAACTCAGGTCAGATAGGCGCAGTCGCCGCAACTCTGCCCGTTATCGGCACCCTTGTCGGCACGCTCGTCGGCGGCATGTTCGTTAACAGCGAGTATCTCACCCGCACGAACCCGCAGGGCGGCTACATCGCATTTTTCACCATTGCCGGTGCGGTGACCATTTTGGTGGGTATAGCGTCGTTCTTTCTCCTCAAGGACGACCCAAAACTGAAACCCGTCAAGGACGGCTCGTTCTGGCACCAGTTCGGTTCGACCTTTAATTTTAAGCGCTTTGTCGCAAACAAGGAGCTTGCTCTCGTATTCCTGACGCTGTGCATTTTCTTCATCGGCTACAACTGCTATTTTATCCACATCATGAACTGGATGAACTACACTCTCGGCTTTAATGACCCGAGCCTCATTTTAGGCATCCCGCTCGTTATCGCCGTGCTTATCTCCATCCCCTTTGTCGGCATCATCAACAACAAAAAGGTGCCGTTTGTTGCATTCCTCGCAACGGCGCTGAGCATACTCGGCTGCCTGTTCGTGTTCTTCGTCGTCGGCAATATGGCCGACAGCTTCGACACGGAAAATGCGCTGAATATCGCCGCAAACTGGCCGTGCTTTGTCGGCATTATCCTCGTCGGCATCGGCTATGTCATCTTCATGCAGTCGATGACCGTGTGGATGAAACGCCTGTACCCCGAGGAGCACCGTGGTCAGTTCGAGGGCATCCGCATCATGTTCTTCGTGTTCTTCCCGATGATCGCAGGCCCGCTGCTTGCCGACCCCATCTGCCGTGCGTTCGGCGAAAAGGTGTATCAGGTCGTCATCGACGGCAACCTCAAGTTCGTCACCGGCCCCGAGGCGCAGGCTTTGGGCTATGATATCACGCAGATCGCCGAGGGCTACCTGCCGGTAAACGAGCTGTTTATCGCCGCCGCCATCGTCACACTGCTGTCGCTTATCCCCATGTACTTTGCGTCCAGGCTCTATAAGCAGCGCAACGGTTAAGTTTATAAGTATAAGCAAAAAACTGCCCCCATCAATTTGATGTGAGCAGTTTTTCTGTCGTTATTGCAACGCCGTGTTCGTCGTTTGTCGGGCAGATGTAGTCTGCGGCGGCAAGGCAGCGCTTGCTTGCGTTTTTGACCGCAATGCCCAGCCCCGCAAAGGCGAGCATGTCTGCGTCATTGTCGCCGTTTCCGAATGCGGCGATGTGCTGCGGCGGGATATTCAGAATTTGTGCGAGTCTTTGCAATGCCGCACCCTTGCCTGCCTCGGCGGCGGATATCTCGATAAGTCTCGGCGAGGAGCTCGTGACATACACATCGGAAAGCCGCTTTGTTTTCTCCCAGAGCTCAGCCTTGTGCTCCGAGGTTCCGCACATGATATCCACGCTGTCAAGCTCGGCGATGTGCCGCCGCATGAAGCCCGGCATATCGTCAACGGGGATGCGGGTCGTTTTCACATAATCGACATACGCCGGAGAGCAGCCGAAGCGCAAGGGCTCCCGGTAATACTCGCCGTCGCAGTAGGGCTGACCGTCGACAAACGCCTCGAAGCGTTCGCCGCAAAAGGTCTCAAGGAGTCGCTCGACCACCTGCGGTCTGAGCGTGAAGCTCAAAAGCCGTGTGCGGCTGTGCATATCCTCGATGCATGCGCCATTTGAGCAAATGGCGTAGCGGATGCCGTCAATTTGCAGCACCGACTGCGGCAGGGACTTAAACGCTCTGCCCGAGGCTATGACCACCTGCGTGCCCGATTTTACGGCGTTTGCTATCGTCTGCGCCGTCTCGGGCGCTAAACTTGCATCGGAGCGCAGCGTGGTGTCGTCAAGGTCGAGCGCAATGAGCTTTATTTTTTTATCAGTCATTTTCATCACCGTGACTATCATAGCACGAACGGCGCAAATCGTAAAGTTAACGGAAGCCGGAAACAGCTTACCGTTTCCACAGATGAGCAATTTCTCCGTGGTGCGCTCGAAAAAGAGGAGCTCATCTCCGGCGATGAGAGCCGGTACGGTCTTTTCGTGACCACTGTTGATGGCGAATCTGCCGACAGCGCCAAGCAGGAGTGGTGGTGCTTTTCAAAGAACGGTGAAATGCTCAGCACCGGCGTTGACGGCACTCCCATCGCCGACGGAGAAAGCTACGAAATCACTCTGACGGCGGGATATGACGGATAAGCGGCATTCCCTTCGACCTTGTGCACTGTGCTGGAAACTTTGTCGTCACACTCATTCTATTAAATCCGCTTTTGAAGCTCACTCGCAAACTAATATAAAACTCGGGCAGGCAGCTGTCCGAGTTTTTTTGTCAAAACACTATCTTAATCCTGCGGCGCAGGCTCTCAAGCTCGTGATGGCTTCCGGCAACGCACTTTTCGCCGTCGAGCGCCCAAGTGAGCTTTTTAATGCACTCTATCTCCACCTTGTCCGTGCGGCAGAAGGAGATAAGGTCGTTATTTAAGCTCTGGCTGCCGAGAGCATTTATCGTCGCCTGAAGCTCCATGGGTGAGGTCGGACGGCGGATGAACAGCACCTCGAACAGGCCGTCATCAGCCACGACCTTCTGCCCGAAGTAGTCGAGCGCACCGGCAAGGCCGCTTGAGGATGCAACGATGCCGAAAACGAACTCGTTTTCCTCGGTCACACCGTTTATCGTTACACGCAGGTGCTCGCTTTGAAGCTTATTGAGATCCTTTATGCCGTCAAGCACATACGCATAGAAGCCTAACTTATTTTTAAGCCGCTGGGGCGTTGTGTACGGAAGCCAAGTGAATGCACCGAAGTCGGCGGCATTTATGAAATACTTATCGCCGAGCTTGCCGACATCGACAAGGTGCTCGCTGCCCTCGACGATGTTCCTTGCGGCCTTTTTAATGTCGCTGCTGATACCGTGGAACTCCGCAAAATCGTTCGTTGAGCCGGAGGGCATATAGCCTATCGGAAGATTCAGCCCCGCTTCTATCATGCCGCTCGCGACCTCGTTCATCGTGCCGTCGCCGCCGGAGCAGCAGACCATGTCAAAGTCCTTGGCGTAGGCCTTGACGAACTCTGTCGCATCGCCCCGACCCTTTGTCGGGAACAGGCTCACGGTGTAGCCTGCGTCCATGAATATGCCGGTTACCTCGGCAATATTGCGCATCATCTCGCCCTTGCCCGCAACGGGGTTCACGATGAGCATCATGCGCTTTTGCATCTCGGGCATTGAGCGTGCAAGCGCTTTCTCCGGTTCGGCCTTCGAGTCCGAGCGGGAGCGGTCAAACCGCTCAAAGCGGGCGCAGACAGTCTCGTATATCGTCTTTGCGGCATTAAACGGGAAGTCCTTTTCACGGTTGCGCACCATTTCCATGGGGTCGACAGCACCGCTTAAGCAGGTATCGACAAGGTTCACCATGCCCGATGAGGTGTCCGCCTCAAGAGCATAGGAGTTGCCGGTCATAAACTCGATGTTGCGGCTCTCAACGCCGGGCACGGCGTCGATATACAGTATCGGCAGGCGCTTCATGACAGCCTCTGTCGTGCTCAGACCGCCGGCCTTTGTAATGATAATGTCGGCAGCGTCCATGTACAGGCTCATTTTATCGGTAAAGCCGCATATCTTGATGCGAATATCATCTCCGGTCAAAAATTGCAGATCCTTTTCAAGCTGCTTGTTGCTGCCGCAGATGATGACAAGATCGTCGTTTTCGCCGAGCACCTCGCCTATCTTGTAGGCTATACTGCGTATAGGGCCGCAGCCCATGCTTCCGCAGCACATGAGAAGCACTCTGCCGTCCTCGGTAAGGCCGAGGGTGCGCCTTGCCGCGGCCTTATCGGTACGGCTTAAAAACTCCTCGCGCACGGGGATGCCGGAGGCAACTATCCTGTCGGCCCGAACACCCTGACTTATAAACTCGTCACGCAGCTTTTCATGCGGGATAAAGTAGCAGTCGGCGTCTATCTCCGACACGCCCGGGGAGCAGGTGTAGTCGGTCGCAACAAAGAAGCTCGGGATATCTATCTCACGGCTTATGCGAAGCTCGGTCATCATCATAGCCGCAAAGATATGTACGCTTATAACGATATCGTACCCGCCGCTGAAAAGCTTTTTGCACAGCTCATCGGCGCCCTTGGCGTTTTGCTCATACAAGCCCTTCTGCGGCAGCATCTCGCTCATGCGGTAGCCTGCGCCGTAGAGCTTCGGGGCGTATTTGTATGCAAGAACATGCCCCTTGCTTATAAATTTCGCCTTTGCCTTGGGCAGAAAATCAAGTGCGTTTACTATGTCGCACCGGCTGCCGTTTTTCTCAAAACAGTCTTTTATCGCAGCCGCTGCACTGTTGTGTCCGCCGCCGGTATTGCAGCTTAGTATAAGTACCTTCACGCCTTGGCAAGCCTCCTTTTTCTTCTCTCCTCGAGCATCACAAGTCTCGGTCGGTTGTATCTTTGGATGATTATAAACGGCACATTGCCGAGAATATTATACACAAGCCAAAAAGCAAACGCCCAGCCGCCTCGCCAGAACAGGAACAGCCCCAGCGACAGCACGATCAGCGCCCAGTGGACGCATTCGGCAACGCAGGTCTCGGCAATGAGCACATCCGTACCCTGCTCCTTGGCGGCGGTCATTTTCTTTTTGACCATGTCGGGCATTATCTTGCTCATGTCGGGAAGATAGTCCTTCCAGCGCTTTATGCCTAACTTTTCGTACACCTTGCCGTTTTTCTCCCATTCGGCCGTGCGGTAGGGAAAGCCTTTTGCGTCAAACTTATTCCTTGGCAGAGCCTGTCCGACAAAATGCGACAGCACGCCGAGCGCCGCTATATATATTATACCGTACAAAAGCTTCATTTCTTCCCTCCGAGCAGCTTTATATATCTTGCCGTGTAAACAACAAGGCTCAAAATTATAAGTCCTGCGCATACTGCGGCGCTGGCAGCCGACACAGCCTGCGGGATAGTCGGCACGATGACATGCACCATCATGACGGCATAGATAACGCCCGTGCACAGCTTGCCGCACCAAATTGCGCTGTTGACGGTATCCGTCTTTTTAAGAACATACCAGCCCATGACTATCATGATAAGTTCCTTTACCACATGAAGCCCCAAAAGCCACCACATCGCCGGATAGCGCATGGCGACGCAGAACATCATGGCGCACTGCGTGAGCTTATCGGCCACGGGGTCCAACACCTTGCCGAGGTCGGTCACCATGTTGTACTTTCGTGCGACCCTGCCGTCGATGACATCGCTAAGTCCGCTGGCAGCGAGGGTTATGAGCGCTTCGGTGAAGTTTTCGTTCATGTAAAGCTGAATGAACAGCGGTATCAAAAGCAGGCGAAAATAGCTCAGCAGATTGGGTATGGAAAACGCCTCCTGCTTCAGCTGCTTGCCGATATCTCTCGTATCAGGTCCTTCGGACATTCCTCTCACCACCTTATCATCGTTCTTTTTGTCAACATTCTACCCCAATTGCAAGATTTCTTCAAGACACGGGCGATGCACACCTTTGCGGATGTGTCCAATATTCAAGGGTTTTGCAAAGAAAATTTACAATTTATTAATTACTATACCCCACTTAATCACTATAATACACAGGGCTGTTTTGGGCCTATATCAAGGATGGAAGTGAAAACTATGAAAAAAAATTACGATGTTGCCATCATCGGCTGCGGAACCGCAGGAATTTTCGCCGGATACGAGCTTATTCGCCGTCACCCCGACCTTAGGATAGTCGTGCTTGAGCAGGGCGGCGATATATACTCCCGCCACTGTCCCATCGTTGCGGGCAAGGTCAAGGAATGCATCCACTGCCCAGTATGCGACACCATGTGCGGCTTCGGCGGCGCAGGCGCATTTTCCGACGGCAAATATAATTTCACCACCGCTTTCGGCGGCTGGCTCACGGATTTCATGGACGACGACGAGGTCATGAAGCTTATAAACTATGTCGACACCGTCAACATGAAGTACGGCGCAACGGACAAGACCTTCTCCACCGACACTCCCGAGGCCAAGGCACTTGAGCGTGAGGCGCTCAAATACGACCTGCACCTTTTGCAGGCAAAGGTCAAGCATCTCGGAACCGAGAACAATCTGCGTATCCTGCAGAACATGTACGATGACCTTAAAAATGTCATCGAGTACCGCTTCCGTACCGCCGTTGAGGCCATCGACAGGCAGGGTGACGGCTATACGCTGACGCTTAAAAACGGCGATATAATCGACTGCAAGTACCTCATCGCAGCCCCCGGCCGCAGCGGTGCCGAGTGGTTTGCAAACCAGTGCAAGAAGCTCGGTGTGCATCTTATAAACAATCAGGTCGATGTCGGTGTGCGTGTCGAGCTGCCTGCCACGGTTTTTGAGCACATCACCGATGTCGTTTACGAGTCTAAGCTTATATACCGCACCAAGCAGTACGGCGACAAGGTGCGTACCTTCTGCATGAATCCCTACGGCCATGTCGTTGCGGAAAATGTCGAGGGCATCAACACCGTCAACGGTCACTCGTACTCCGACCCCGCTCTGCAAAGCGATAACACAAACTTTGCCCTTTTGGTCTCGAACCGCTTCACAGAGCCGTTCGACGAGCCGTACCGCTACGGCAAGCACATCGCTTCGCTGAGCAATATGCTCTCCGGCGGCGTTCTCGTTCAGCGCTTCGGCGACCTTGTCAAGGGTGTTCGCACGAACGAGCACCGTCTTGCGCAATCGATGACCCGCCCCACTCTCTCGGCAGCGGTTCCGGGCGATCTGAGCCTTGCGCTTCCTAAGCGGCAGCTTGACGATATCATCGAGATGATCTACGCACTTGATAAGATAGCCCCGGGCACGGCAAACTATGACACGCTGCTGTACGGTGCCGAGGTCAAGTTCTACTCCTCCCGTCTTGAGCTGTCCGGCGACCTTGAAACGCAGTTTTCAAACTTCTTCGCCATCGGTGACGGCGCAGGCATCACCCGTGGTCTTGCACAGGCTGCCGCCTCCGGCGTAAAGGCCGCGCAGGTCATTTCAGAGAGAATTTAATCGTAAATAAAAATCTGCTGTATCATGCGATACAGCAGATTTTTAAGTCTGTCAAAGAACTAAGAAAAATAGGCACAACGAGTAAAGCTCAATACGCAGCAGGGGGGAGTGTGAGGGGGACAAGGTCCCGCCTCAAATTAGATTATAGCCATCAAAAACGCCTGAGTTATCAGGCTTTTTGACGAGCATAGCGAGATTTTTCGTGAAGCAAAGCTTCACAAAAAATGTGGCGTGTTTTGAAGCGTGCAAAAAAGCCACAGGACTTTTTTGACACGCTTCAAAATCTGCTGTATCGCATGATACAGCAGATTTTTCATATTATCTTCTCAACGCCGTGCATCGATTCCAGCACGGCAAAGCCAGCTCGATTCTGATAGTTTATCGTCCAGTAGCTGATGCCCGCAAGGTTATACTCCGAGACCAGCTGCAGGCGGGCTTTGACGCTCCTTGCGTCCTCGAACCACACCTCGTGGCGCACACCGGACGGGTCTGTGTAATTGAAAAACGGTGCCTGCGCCTGCTCGTTGAATTTTATCTGCGCAAAGTTGGCCGCCGCAAGGTTCATGGCGGCGGTGTTGGATATCACGGAAGCCGCCCTGCCCTGCTGCCATGGCAGCACCCAGTTGTAGCCGTAGTTTGAAAAGCCGAGCAAGATTTTGCCCGAGGGAATTTTCGTCACGGCGTAGTCGAGCACCTTGCGCATCCGGTCGACCGGCGACACGGCCTGCGGAGCGCTGTAGGTATAGCCCCATTCGTAGGTCATAATGATGACACGGTCGCAGTACCTGCCGTGCGCTTCGTAGTCGTGGGCGGTGTAGAGAAGTCCGTATTGGTCATCGGAGGTCTTGGGAGCAATGGCGCTCGTGAGGTAGTAGCCCTTGGGGTGCAGCGTCTCGGAAAGTTTCTTCAAAAAGGCATTGTACCCGGCTCTGTCAAAGGGGTAGACATATTCGATGTTGAGGTTCACACCGTAGTAGCCACGACTGCGAAGCGCCGCAAGAATGTTGTCGATAAGCGTGGTCTGAGCTGCATCGTCGGTGAATATCGCATGGGCGATATCGCTCGAAAAGCCGCCTGATGTGCCGATGTTTGTGAGGGTGAGCATTGGTGCAGTCGCCGTCTCATACGCACGACTTATCATGCGCTTATCGTCAACCGGCGTGATGCCGCCGGCAGCGTCGATGTGCCACGAAAACGGGCACAGAAATGTCATGTACGGCAGCGCTTCGGAAAGCACGGTGTCGCTTATATTGGGGTAGGCGTAGCCGTTTACCTCTATCTGACCCTGCGGTGCGCTGCCCCCGGGGATGACGAGCGTCTGCCCCACCGTGAGCCGATCGGGGTCCGACAGTGCGTTTATGTAGCTCAGCTCCATCGGCGATACGCCGAATTTGCGGGCTATGGAATACAGGCTGTCGCCTTTGGAAACAACAAAAATTCTCATACCGTCACCTCTCGGTTCATGGTATGAGAATGGGGTCTCAAATGTTCTTGCCGTTTAGCTTTGCCGATATCAGCTCGTCGCCGTCGTAGCTGAGCTTCAGCGAGAAAAACGGTTCGTTTTCGTCTAACAGTCGGAGGAAAATTTTATCGCCCTCCCAGAGTGTGAGCTTCATAAGCTCGCTTTTTTTGATCCACTCAAGCTCGCCCTCGTCGCATGCGCCTATCTCGCCCTCAAATTCATCGGCGGTGAACAGGTGCATATACTCGGTCGGGCAGACGGTGTTCACAAAGGTGACGATGCCACGGTAGCGCCACGAAGTGAGCCGAAGCCCCGACTCCTCGTACACCTCACGCAGCAGGCACTCCTCGGGGCTTTCGTCCTTTTCAAACTTGCCGCCGAGGCCTATCCACTTGTCACGGTTAATATCGTTTTCCTTTTTCACACGGTGGAGCATCAGGTACTCGTCGCCGTGCTCTATGTAGCAAAGTGTCGTATTTATCATATCAGAGCTTGAACTTTGCATCGTACTTTGCAAAGCTTTCCTTGAACTGATCGGTGGTCTCCTCCATGAGCTTGTTGTAGTAATCGTGCGTCTCGAGTGCGCCGCTTGCAAGCTCTATCATGGCAACGCCGATATTCGAGCAGTGGTCGGCCATGCGTTCGAGATTGGTCAGCAGGTCGTTGAACACAAAGCCGAGCTGCAAAGTGCAGGTACCATCGCTAATGCGGTTGATGTGGTGCAGCTTCATCTCGTCGCACAGGCTGTCTATCTTCTCCTCCAAGGGTTCAATGCGATATGCGATGCTGAGGTCATCCTCGACAAAAGCCTTTACAGCCAGCGCTACTATCTCCGACACGGCAGAGCGCAGCACAGACAGCTCATGTGTTGCGTACTTTGAGAAGTTGAGCTTCTTATCGTGCATCTCCTGCGCACATTCTGCGATATTCAGCGCATGGTCGCTCATACGCTCAAAGTCGGTTATCGAGTGCAGGTACTTGCCGACCATGATATTCTGCTGCTTTGTAAGCTCAAGCCTCGTTATCTGAACAAGATATGTACCAAGCTTATCCTCGTAGCGGTCGACGAGCTCCTCCTCCTTCTGCACATCGGCAAAGCCGTCCTTAGTGTATTTATCCACAAGCGACAGCGCATCGGTGACATTCTTCACGACGCAGCGTGCCATGGAGTTTATGACCTGGCGGCTCTGCTCAATAGAGAGCGCCGGATGAGTAAGGAAGCGCTCCTCCAGAAGGTCCATATCGCGCAGGCCCTTGAGGCGCTCCTTGTCGTCCTTGACAAAGAGCGAAACGAACTTCTCGATAAGTCCGGTCATGGGTGCAAGTATCATGACGATGACAACCCTGAAAAGTGTGTTTACGAGTGCGATGCTCACCGCCGTCATGGTTCGGCTCATAAAACCAAAGTGCACAAATGCATTGATGGCATAGAATATAACGCTGACGATGATAACGCCGAAAAGGTCAATAATGAGATACGAAAGTGCAGTGCGCTTGCCGTCTGCGCTTGCGCCCATTGCCGACAGCAGCACTGGAACGGCAGCGCCGATGGCAATGCCCATGATGATGGGGAATGCGACCTCAAAGCTCACGGCGCCGGTAATTGCAAGCGCCTGCAAAATGCCGACGGCAGCCGAGGCGCTCTGCAGAACGCTCGTAAACGCCATGCCGACGATGATGCCGAGGATGGGGTTTGAAAAATCGGTGAGTATGCGTACAAAATTTTCGTCATCCTTCAGTCCAGAGACGGCGCCGCTCATGGCCTTCATACCGAACATGAGTACCGCAAAGCCCATTAGTATACCGCCGACATGGCGGCGGGACATATCGCCCGAGAACATGTAAAGAATGATGCCGATAAGCGCAACGACCGAGGTCAGCGTCTCCGTCGACAGAAGCTCCATCCAGCCGGAGGTGTTGCCCCCGATATCGGAAAGGCATATTATCCAACCAGTGATGCTCGTGCCGATTATTGCACCCATGATGATGCCTATCGCCTGGCGCACCTTCATCATTTCGGAGTTGACGAAGCCGACGACCATGACCGAGGTCGCAGACGACGACTGTATGACGGCGGTTACGCCCGTGCCGAGCAGGATGCCCTTGAGCTGCGTACCCGAAAGGCGGTACAGCACGACCTCAAGCTTGCTGCCGGCAACCATTTTAAGGCTGTCACCCATCAGCGACATGCCGAACAGAAACAGCGCAACGCCGCCGAGAAGCGAAAGCACTTCAGCAATTCCCATTACATTTCTCTCCCATAACAAAAAAGGATATGATCAATTTTAGAAAGTCGCTATTCTCACAAATATATTTTACCGCAAATCCGCCGCATGTAAAGCTTAAATTTTCCGTTATGATCAATTTCGTATCATTTTTACAATAATTTTATCCCTCCGGCGGAATTTCCACAAAAAAAGTCCGAGCCAAAGGCTCAGACTGTTTCGATCATTGTGTCATTACGCCACTGACGGTAGCGTTCAAGCTCCTTGTCCACACACAGGGTGACGACGGTGTTTATAATAAACGCATCGTCGATAAAGCCGAGGATGGGCACATTGTCGGGGATAAGGTCAAACGGGCTCACAAGATAGGCGATAATGCCCAGCGAACCCAAAAGCGCCGCAGTGGGTATCTTCTTATATCTGCCGTGATAGTAGTCGTCCAGCATCGAGATGATATCCTGCACCTCGGCGATAGTGCCGCCGATTATGGGCAGCCCCGTCAGCGGCTCAAGCTTTCTTGCCGCCTTATCTATAAATTCAAGCGTTTTCCCCGTGCCGTTAACAACGGCGCTCAGCACCTTTGCAGCTTTTTCGTTTTTCATATCTTTATCTCCTGATCGCAGCTTGCTGCATATATTTTAGCATACAACGGCGCTTTTGCAACAGTTTTCCCATTACTTTCTTAATAAATTGTTTACAAATAATCATACATGTGGTATAGTTATTGCAATCCCCCATCGAATTATTACTTGGAGGTATTTTTTATGTACATAGCTTTTATCGTCATTCTCGTGCTTGCGGGTCTGTTCTTCGGGCTTAAATTTACGCAGGTCACGGAAAACAACGACCCCGTCATGGCCGTTCTTTTCAAAGGGCTGACCACCGTCTGCTGCATCGTGATAGCTGCAATCGCCGTGTTCCACACGACAGACCGCCACTTTGCCGTGCTATTGATGTTCGGCCTGTTCTTCGGCTTTTTGGGCGACGAGCTTTTGGCGCTTCGCTTTGTGTTCACCGAGAAGTTTTCTCTGTGCTTCCTTTCGGGTGCAATGTCGTTTTTGGTCGGCCATGTTTTCTATGTCGTAGCGCTTTACAGCATCGCCCCCAAGGCATGGATCGCCGCTATTCCGCTTCTGATCATCGCTATGCTGCTTGAGTATCAGAACTCAAAAAAGCATGACCTCAATCTTGGTAAGCTGTACTTCCCGCTTGCCGGCTACTGCGCTTTCGTCTGCTTCATGGGCGTTTCCGCCGTGGGTACTGCGATCTTTAATTTCAGCATCGGCACGCTGCTTTTCGGCATTGCAGGCGTGAGCTTTATCATCAGCGACAGTATTCTTTCCGTGCAGTGCTTCAGCGGCAACCCGACAAACGGTAAAAACCGTGCGGTGCACATCACCTATTGGCTTGCACAGTATCTCATTGCGCTGAGCGCCCTGTTCATCTAACTTAAAATTCAGCCCGTGCAGTTTAAAACTGCACGGGCATTTTTTATTGTTCTATCTTGAGTCCCATCATGTAGCGGCGCATCATGTCGAACACGAAATTGCCGGAAACACGGCGGATGTAGCTGCGGGTGCGCCGGTCGCCCACATGAAGCTCTCGCACGAATGTACCGTCTTTTGTCGCCAGCGACACGAACACCGTGCCCACCTCGTGAACACCGTCGCCGTCGGGGCCTGCAAGTCCCGTTACGCCGATGCCCATGTCGGTGCCTAAAAGTGCCCTCACCCGCTCGGCCATCTCAATGGCGACCTCACGGCTGACAGCTCCCTTTGCCTCGATGAGCTCGGGGTCTATGCCTAAAAGCTTTGCCTTTGCGCCGTTTGTGTAGGTAGTCACGCCGCCGAGGAAAAATTCGCTTGCGCCGGGCATATCGGTAAAGCGCTTTGCAAGCTCGCCGCCGGTGCAGCTCTCGGCTGCGGAGAAGGTCATTTTCTTTTCACTTAAAAGCTGCATGACCCGCTCCTCGACGCTCTCGACATCGATGCCGAAAACAACATCACCCAGCACCTCGCAGCAGTGTTCGATGACGGGCTTCATCATTTTCTCGGCCTCCTCGGTGTTCTTTGCCTTGGCGGTTATCTGCAAAAGGCAGTCGGATTCCTTGGCGTAGGGCGCCATGGTGGGGTTTGTCATGGCGTTCATCTCGTCACGGAAAAGCTGGTCGAGCGCACTTTCGCTCATGCCGAAAACATGGATAGCGTGTGAGACTATCTGCTCATCGGACAGCGAGCGCAGGTACGGCACGGCGCAGGCCTTGAACATGGCATTACACTCCTTGGGAGGGCCGGGCAGCATCAGAACGATAACGCCGTCCTTTTCAAATGCACAGCCCGGGGCGGTGCCCCAATCGTTGTGGAAAACCGTGCAGCCGACAGGCAGCATGGCCTGCTGGAGGTTATTTTCGGTCATCTCCTTGCTGTAGCCGCGGTTGGTGAGATAGTCGTACAGGCACGAGCGCTCGTACTCGTCCATCTCAAGCTCAAGGCCGAAGCTTTTTGCAAGCGTCTGCTTTGTAAGATCATCGCAGGTGGGGCCGAGACCGCCGGTGGAGATGATGATATCCGCCCTGCTTTTCGCAATTTCAATGCAATCGGCAAGCCTTGCGGGGTTATCGCCGACAACGGTGTGGTACTTTACATTTATGCCGATCTCCGAGAGCATCTGCGAAATGTCGCTTGCGTCGGTGTTTACGGTATGACCTAAAAGTATCTCCGTGCCGACGGAGAGTATCTCGGCATTATGAACCTTGTCCATCATCCGACCTTCACCCTTTCTATGCCCGCAACGGCCTCGTCGACAAGTGCGTCAATGTCGAGAACGGACTCAATTTCCGCAACCTCATGCACCTTGGGCTTCGTCTTGGGGTGCTTGGGGGTGAACACGGTACAGCAGTCCTCATACGGCAGTATTGAGGTCTCGAATGTGCCGATCTTTCGGGCTATCTGCACTATCTCCTCCTTGTCCATGCCGATAAGCGGCTGCAAAACCGGCAGATCGATGACCGCCTGCGTGGATGCCATTGCCTCCATGGTCTGGCTTGCGACCTGACCGAGATTTTCGCCGGTGACTATCGCCTTTGCACCGTTTGCCTCGGCAATGCGGCTTGCGATGCGCATCATGAATCTGCGCATGATGAGGGTGAAATAGTCCTCGGGGCACTTTGCCCGAATCTCCTCCTGAATGTGCGTGAACGGCACTATCTCGATGGTCATTTTGCCGCAGTAGGCAGTCAGTATCTCAGCGAGCTCGATGACCTTCTGCTTGGCCTGCTCGGAGGTGTACGGGAAGGAGAAAAAGTGCACGGGAATGAGCCGCACACCGCGCTTTGCTATCATATAGGTCGACACCGGACTGTCGATACCACCGGACAGCAGCGTAACGCCGATGCCGTTCGAGCCGACCGGCATGCCGCCGGCTCCCGGGGTGGGCGCAGCATGGACATAGGCTGCAAGGTCACGGATCTCGACATGAACCACAAGCTCCGGCTCGTGCACATCGACCCTGCACTCGGGGTATGCCTCGGCAAGCTCGCCGCCGACATACTGCGAAAGCTCGATGGAGGTCATGGGAAAGCTCTTGTCGCTGCGCTTGCCCTCGACCTTGAAGCTCTTTGCCGCTTCCATGTCGTCCTTGAGGTAGCTTATCGCAAGCTCGGCTATCTTCGCCGCATCCTTTTCGCAGCCGGCCGCCCTGCTCATGGTCGCAATGCCGAACACCTTGCCGAGCGCTTCAAACGCAGCGTCCATGTCACTTGTCTCGTCCACGGGTTCGACATAAATAGTCGACTGCATGCAGTAGACTTTGAACTTGCCGATAGCCGACAGGCGGCGGTTGATGTTGCCGATGAGCTTTTGCTCAAAGCTTCGGCGGTTGAGTCCCTTGAGGACTATCTCGCCGAGCTTGAGGAGAATAATATCATTTATCATCTTTCAGTCTCCCTGATTTTTTCTAAAGCGCAGTAATTATAACACCTTTGCACTCCAAACGCAACAAAACCGCAGGATGACCTGCGGTTTTGGCACACAACACCTTTATTATATTGCGCAAATGCGGCAAAGTCAAGGCTTTTGACAATAATTTATCAAACTTCGTATGGCTGCACAAGTCTTGCGCTTTAAATTCGTAAATTATTACTCTTGAAATTGACACTGCGGTTTGGTACTCTATAACCAGAAAGGGTGATACCGATGTACAAGTAAGAAAGTCCTCAGAAATCGGATTTGCCGACAGTGAGGACCGATGCCGAAGTCAGAATATCGACAGGACAAAAAACACTCAGCTTATTCCGCTTATGGAAACGACCAAAGAGTCGACAATATTGTTCTTTCCGTGTTTAATTTGTGTCCAACGACCGGCGGCATCACAGCCTGATGAAAGAGAGGTAACCAATGATGTTAGATACTAAGAATTCAATGAAATGACCCTTGACTGCTTTAGAAACGGTGTAAAGAAACCGTGCAGTCAAGGGTCATTTCGTTTTTATGAAGCTGGCGGAAGCCGAGCACCTATCGTCTGTCAGGGTGCCCTTTCGGTGCTTTTCGCCTTTTTTCGTCTTGCCGGGCACAAAGCCCGCCCGCACCAAAATAAAGCCGAAAATCCCTCGAAAAACATCACTGACAGATGCTGCGTAGTTTTGCCGGAAATAGTTCTCCGGCGCAGCACGAACGGAAATCTGCCCGTCAAAACCGATAGATGTCCGGCTTCCGTCAGCTTGTGCGTCAGCTTTTGTTTTCTCGGAAGTCGTAGGTACGGTACTGTATCGCCTCGGCGATGTGGGTCGCTTCGATGTTCTCCGCCCCTTCAAGGTCGGCTATCGTCCTTGCCACTCGCAGGATGCGATCGTAGCTGCGGGCGGTCAGACCCATGCGGTCAAACGCCTGATGCATCAGCGCCTCGCACTCGGGTGTGAGTATACAATAGCGGTTGAGTGCCTTCGTGTCCATATTCGCATTTGAATTTATATCGCTATCTTTGAAGCGTTCCTGCTGCGCTTTCCGTGCGGCATCGACACGCTTTTTTATTTCGGCCGACGACTCGGCGGGAGCACGGTTTTTAAGCTCCTCGTACTCAAGCGCCGGGGCTTCAACGATGATATCTATCCTGTCGAGCAGCGGGCCGGATATGCGGTTATGATAGCTGCGCACCTCGTTTGCCGAGCAGCGGCAGCGCCCCGACGGGTGACCGTACCAGCCGCATTTGCAGGGGTTCATTGCACACACGAGCATGAAATTGCTCGGGTATGTAGCGCTTCCGGCAACTCGTGAGACGGTGACCTCGCCGTCCTCCAAGGGCTGGCGCAAAACCTCCAGGACATCCTTGCGAAACTCCGGAAACTCATCTAAAAACAGCACGCCGTTGTGCGCAAGGCTTATCTCGCCCGGTCTCGGCGTTGCGCCGCCGCCGGACATGGCAGCCGGTGACACGGTGTGGTGCGGCGCTCTGAACGGTCGCTGGGCGATGATGGGGTTAGACTTGCCGGTGAGCCCGGCTACGGAATATATCTCCGTGCACTTTAGCATCTCCTCGCGGGTCATATCGGGCAGTATACCCGGCAGGCGCTTGCTCATCATGCTTTTGCCCGCTCCGGGAGGGCCGACGAGCAGAATATTGTGCCCGCCTGCGGCGGCTATCTCCATGGCTCGCTTGACATTCTCCTGCCCTTTGACATCGGAAAAGTCGGGGTAGCTCACATCACTTTTACTTATCTCGCCCTGCGGCAGCGGCCTTATCTCCTGCTCTCCTCTGAGGTGTGCGATGAGCTCCGGCACATTTTTCACCGGATACACGCTCACGCCCTCAGCATAGGCGGCCTCTTCGGCATTGTCGGCAGGGACAAACAGCTTCTTTATGCCCTCCCTCGCCGCACAAAGCGCCATGGGGAGCGCACCGTTGACGGGGCGCAGTTCCCCCGTGAGTGCCAGCTCGCCGAAGAAGGCGCAGTCGGCGCTCGGCTGCTTTATCGTACCGGTGGCGGCAAGTATACCAAGCATGATCGGCAGGTCGTAGACCGTGCCTGCTTTTTTCGTGTCAGCCGGAGCTAAGTTCACGGTAACACGACTGACCGGGAATTTGAAGCCGTTGCACTTTATTGCAGCCCTGACACGCTCCCGAGCCTCCTTGACGGCGGCATCGGGCAGTCCCACGATATCAAAATTAAAAAGTCCGTTTGAAACGAAGCTCTCGACCGTGACGGCATAGCCTCCTATGCCCTTCACACCGAGGGAATTTATCGTTGCTAACATACTCTCACCTATAAGAAAGTGTTGGAAACAGCCCTTTGATTTTTTATTCCTCGGTCTCGCCGACTATTGCGATGTGCAGCTCGTCAAGCTGCTTCTGCTCGACGACGGACGGTGCGCCCATCATGATATCCTGTGCGTTCTTGTTCATCGGGAACGGGATTATCTCACGAATCGACTCCTCGCCTGCCAGCAGCATTACCATGCGGTCAACGCCCGGGGCGATACCGGCATGGGGAGGTGCGCCGTAGCAGAATGCGTTGTACATTGCGGGGAACTTTGCCTTGACATCATCCTCGCCCAGACGCACGAGCTCAAACGCCTTTATCATTATCTCGGGGTCGTGGTTACGCACTGCGCCCGAAGACAGCTCAACGCCGTTGCAGACAAGGTCGTACTGATATGCGGTGATGCTCAAGGGGTCAATTTCACCCTTCTCGGCCTTTTCGAGAACCTCAAGGCCGCCGTTGGGCATGGAGAACGGATTGTGGCAGAACTCAAGCTCGCCGGACTCCTCGCCGATCTCGTACATGGGGAAGTCGACTATCCAGCAGAACTCGTAGCGCTCCTTATCCATGTGGCCGGGCACTGCGTTGCCGAGCATTTTGCGCATGACGCCTGCTGTTTTCTGGGCAACGAGCTTCTTGCCCGCCGTTACGCCGACAAGGCAGCCGGGCTTGAGGTTCAGTGCATCGACAACTGCCTGCTTTCTGTCCTGCAGGAACTTTGCAACGCCGCCTGCAAGCTCGCCGTTTTCATCGACCTTGAACCAGTAGGGCTTCACGCCAGCCTGCACCTCGACCTCGGTGCATAGCTTGTCAATATGCTTGCGGGTCATGTCACAGTCGGTGACCACGATGGCCTTGACGGTATTGCCCTCGGCAAAGGGTGCAAACTCCGTGCCCTGTACGAGCTCGGTTATATCCTCAACAACAAGGTCGATGCGCAGGTCGGGCTTATCCGAACCGTACTTCTCCATCGATTCGTTGAAGCCGATACGCTTAAAGGGTGCTTCGGAGGCAATATCGTACTTGCCGTACTTTGCGAAAATAGGCGGCAGGACATCCTCAATGACGGCAAAAACATCGCTCTGGTCGGCAAAGGACATCTCCATATCAAGCTGATAGAATTCGCCGGGGGAGCGGTCGCCTCGTGCGTCCTCATCACGGAAGCAGGGTGCTATCTGGAAGTAGCGGTCAAAGCCGGAGGTCATCAGAAGCTGCTTAAACTGCTGCGGTGCCTGCGGCAGAGCATAGAACTTGCCGGGATGCTTTCTTGCCGGAACAAGGTAGTCTCTTGCACCCTCAGGGCTGGATGCGGTGAGAATGGGGGTGGTTATCTCAAGAAAATCATGCTCCATCATCGCCTTGCGCAGTGCCGCAACGACATTGCAGCGCAGGATGATATTCTGCTTGACTGCGGGGTTTCTGAGGTCGAGATAGCGATACTTGAGACGGGTGGTCTCATCCGCTTCACGGCTGCGGTTGATCTCAAAAGGCAGCTCATTGTAGCGGCAGCGGCCGAGAACCTCTATCTTCTCGGGCACGACCTCGACATCGCCGGTGGCCTGCTTGGGATTTTTGCTGTCACGCTCACGGACAATGCCCTCGACGGAAATGGTGCTTTCCTTATTGATGCTCTTTACGACCTTCATCATGTCCTCGGTCTCAACGACGACCTGAGTGGTGCCGTAAAAATCACGGACGACGACGAAAGCGAAGTTCTGGCCGACCTCACGGACATTCTCCATCCAGCCGACGATCTTGACCTTCTGGCCAACATGCTCCAATCGGAGCTCATTGCAGGTGTGTGTACGGGACTGTGTCATAATTAACCCTCCTTGATGACCGCAATGTGTGCACGGCGGTCGATTTCAGCCTTGATAAGTGCCGCAGCGTCTTTAACGGGCAGCTTGACCTGCTCGCCGCTTTGCATATTCTTCACGGCTACGACATTTGCCGCCATCTCATCCTCGCCGATGAGTACGACAAAGGGTATGCCGAGCTTGTCGGCATAGCTCATTTTTGCCTTGAACTTTTTCTTCTCGCAGTATAGCTGGGTGCGGATGCCTGCGTCACGGAATGCGGTTGCCGCCGCTATCGAATAGCCCAGCTCCTCGCTCATGGGGATGACCAATGCATCGGCGGGAGCGGAGACGACCTCATCGGACAAAAGTCCCTGCTCGTTGAGAACATAGAAAAGTCTTGTAAGACCAATCGAAATACCGACACCGGGCAGCGGCTTGTCGGTGTAGTATTCGGCCAAGTTATCGTATCTGCCGCCGGAGCACACGGAGCCTATCTCGGGGTGCTCGGTCATCTCGGTCTCGTAAACGGTGCCGGTGTAGTAGTCAAGACCACGGGCAATGGACAGGTCGATTGCGAAGTTTTCCTCCGGAACGCCGAAGTCGGCAAGATATTTGGTGACGGTCTTGAGCTCCTCAAGACCCTGGTCGAACATCTCGTCCATGCCCTTGTAGCGCTCAAGTCCGCTCAAGACCTGCTCGATGCTGCCGGACATGGCCATGAAGTCCATGACATCGTCGGCCTTGTGGGAGAACATATGCAGCTCGTCCATGAGTATCTGGCGCACCTTGTTGGGGCCTATCTTGTCGAGCTTATCGACCGTGCGCATTATCTCGCCGGCCTTCTCCTCCATGCCCGCAAGCCGGTAAAAGCCGTTCAAAACCTTGCGGTTATTGACCTTTATCTTGAACTTTTTAAGACCGAGCTCTGTAAAGGTGCGGTAAATTATCGCAGGTATCTCGGCTTCGTTTATGATATCTAACTTACCGTCGCCGATGATATCGATATCGGCCTGGTAAAACTCACGGAACCTGCCACGCTGGGCACGCTCGCCACGGTAGACCTTGCCGATCTGATAGCGGCGGAACGGGAAGGTCAGGCTGCCGTAGTTTGCGGCAACATACTTTGCAAGCGGCACGGTGAGGTCAAAGCGCAGCGCAAGGTCGGAATCGCCCTTGGTAAAGCGGTATATCTGCTTTTCGGTTTCGCCGCCGCCCTTTGCAAGCAGCACCTCGGCAGACTCTATCGCCGGAGTGTCCAGCGGCGTGAAGCCGTACACGCCGTAGCAGCGGCGCAGCGTTTCCATCATCTTCTCCATTTTGACCTGCGGGGCGGGCAGCAGCTCCATAAAGCCCGACAGGGTGCGGGGTTGAACTTTCGCCATTTTCATATTCCTTTCAACTTAAGTTGACGGGAGTTCGACTCCCGTCAACTTTCAAATGCTGTTATTCCGAAAACGGAATAACAGCATCCGCATTATAGTTTTTTTACTCTTATTTGCGCTTGGGATTAACGATATTGCGCCAGTCGAGGTCGCCTCGGCGCAGTCCCTGCACGAGCACCTCCGCCGTTGCGGCGTTGGTGGCAAACGGTATCTGATACTGGTCGCACAGGCGCTCTATCTTGTTGATATCGTCAAAGCCCGAGGGGTTGGACGGGTCGCAGAAGAACAAAACGAGGTCTATCTCGTTGTACGCTATTCTTGCGCCTATCTGCTGTGCGCCGCCCTGATCGGCGTGCATATACAGCGTCACGGGCAGTCCCGTAGCCTCCGACACGAGCTTGCCGGTGGTATTTGTTGCACAAACGGAGTGCTCGGCTAAAATACCGCAATAGGCTATACAGAACTGAACCATCAATTCTTTTTTTCTGTCGTGTGCCATCAGTGCAATATTCATAATCATCCTCCATTCCGATCGTACTGTGGTACATTATAAACAATTATTCACTGTGTTTCAATGCCTTTCGGCAAAAAATCACTTCAAAAGCGAGCCCTCTGTCTCGGTTACATCGCTTGCGCTCTTGATGCTGAAGTAGGTCTCAAGAATGCTGCGGGCAACGGGGGCGCATCTTGAACCGGACTGGCCGCGCTCGATGACGACGGCGATCGCTATCTCGGGGTCTTCGACGGGTGCAAAGCATATGAAGATACCGTCATTGGTGATATTCTCGCCCTTCTGCGCCGTGCCGGTCTTACAGGCGACGGTCGAAGCGCCGTAATTATAGAATGTGGCATAAGCCGAGCCGTCGGGGTGCTTTGCAACGAGCTCCATGCCCTTGTGGACGGCATTCCAGTTATAGTCCTCGGTCTTGACGGTGCTCAGCACTTCTTTCGTGCGCTGCACGATCTTTTCGGAGTAGTCGTAGCTGCGGGCCTCTTTAAGGATGGACGCCGAGTGGCGTTGACCGTTGTTTGCGATTGCTGCGCAATACTCTGCAAGCTGAAGCGGCGTAAAGATGCTGTCTGCCTGACCGATGGCGGCCTGAAGCGTATCGCCGACGACCCATTCCGTACCTGCGTATTCATAGTGGTTTGCCCTGTTGGACATGTTGCCGGTCTCCTCGTATATCTCAATGCCGGTGCTCTCGCCGAGGCCGAACTGCCTTGCGTACTTTTCCAGCTTATCAATGCCGAGGTTGTTGCCGACGGTGTAGAAGAAGATATTGCATGAATCTCGCAGAGCTTCGGTGACATTGTCGGAGCCATGCGTAAGGTGTGAGGCGTAGATCCAGCACTGAGGTGCGTAGCCCTGAGCCGCATACTTGGTGTAAACGCCGGTACACTTGATGCGGGTACTGGTGCTTATGGTCTTTTCGGTAAGTCCGGCAATCGCCGTGCAGGGCTTGAAGGTCGAACCCGGAGCGTAGGTGCCCTGAAGCGCCCGGTTAAACAACGGCGAATATTTTGCCGTCAAAAGCTTCGAATAGTTTTCGAGCATCGTCGAGGTATTGTAAGTCGGCCAACTGGCTATGGCAAGCGGTTCGCCGGTCTTGACATCGACCACGACCGCACCTGCACCGGTTATCTCATCATCGATCTTCTCATCTTCGCCGTCCTGACCGGATGGTGTCGGAGTGGGGGTGGGGGTCGGTGTCGGGGTCGGGGTGACTTTCTCCTCCTTGTCGTTGCCGAGAAGATCCTCGCTTATATCGTAGCCGCGCTCGGCACGCAGGGCGTTGACGGTGGCGGCCAAGGCACGCTCGGTCGCCTCCTGAAGGGCAATATCTATTGTAAGATACACATTGTTGCCCGGCTTCGGCTCGGTGGTGTAGGTTTTTGAAATTATCGTGCCGTCGGCGGCGCTTGTGACCTGCACCGTGCCGTTGGTGCCGTGCAGGTACTTTTCAAAGGCGTACTCAACGCCGGACTTGCCGACCTTTGCATCGCCCGAATATCCTAATTCGGCATATTTTTCGTATTCCGCATCGTTCATAAGACCGACATATCCCAGAATATGTGCGGCATATGTCGTGTTGTAGCCTCGTATGAACGACTCCTTTACATTGACGCCGAGCATATTGTTCTCACGGATAATGCTTATCAGCTTCATATCCGCATCCTGAACCAAGACATAGTCCGAGGTGTTTATGAGATAGCGGACATTGACTGCATAGCGTATGCCGGCAATTATCCTTGCCTCCTCGGCGGAATAGTTGCTGTCTATCTTATACCTTGTGCGCATGCTCGACAAAAGCTCGACTGCCGTTGCGTTTTCATCGACCTCGTTCGTCTTCATATACGCCTGCAGGCGGGCCTTGTCGGTATCGGATATCTCGGTATACTCAAACGGAGGCTCGGTGGTTATCGGAAGCTCGTCTATATAGTCCTCGCCGTACTCGCGGATAAGCTTGACGAGCTTTAGTATCGTCGCATTAGAGTCGACGCTGTCGTCCGACGGGAAAAGCTCGCTTTCGTTTATCGTGAGGTCGTAGCTTGACTTATTGGACACGATAACTCGGCCGTAGCGGTCGAGGATATTGCCTCTTGCCGCAACGACCGTTGAGGTCGTGACCTGCTGATTACGGCTTTCCTTGTAATATGCCTCGCCCTCGATTATCTGCAATTTATACAGAAAAACGAGGTAAACAACGAGCAGTATTGCAAACACCGCCGTCAGGATTATCAATCTGTCTTTTTTGATAGTATTCATTGGCTGATCTTTATCTTAGTCTTTATGGTTTCTAAACGGTAAATACAAAAGTGCCATCGGCGGTATGGACAGTGCCGTCTGCAAAAGCACGGTGACGATGCCCTGAACGAGCTCCGCCCCGCCGAAGATAACGGCGGCAAGATACTGCGCAAGTCCGGACAGCAGCACGGCGATAACGCTCATGACCATGAACACGAGAAAACTCTTGTTTATATAAAACTCCGAGGCAAAGCCCGCTCCGAAGCCTATGAGCGCAAAAACTATCGTGTACATGAAGCTGCTCTCGGTGTAGCTCATGTCGGTCACGAGGCCGAGGCATATGCCGAACACCGCACCACGCACGCCGCCGAGATACATTCCGGCGGCAACAACGGCGGCAGGCAGCACAAAGCCCTTGACTCCGAATATGCTGAGTCGGGAAAACAGCAGACCCTGCAGCAGCATTGCAAGCAGAAGATATACCGCATATTCCAGGAATACACGCAATTTTTTAAAATCTATCCTGTTTAACAATTACTCCACCACTTCAAATTCTTTTACGACATACACCTGAACGAGTGCGTTGAGATCGCAGCCGGGCTTTATGATGCCGTACTCGACCTGACCGCCGGCCTCCGTTTGAACGGAGCTTATAGTGCCGATGACAAGTCCTTGAGGAAACGCACCGCCTGCGCCCGAGGTCATGACCGTGTCGCCGCTGAATATCTGCGCACCGTCGGCAAGGTAGGTCATCTTTGCGCTGCCCTCCTGCATGAGGGCAAAGTCGCCGACCATCATGCCCGCAGAACCGTTTTCGGAAACGAATGCACCGATGTTGGTATTTATATCGATGACCGTTCGCACGGTCGCCCAGCCGGTTCCGACTTCAACGACCTGCCCGACCAAAACGCCGTACTCGGTGATAACGCTGTCTCCGACGGCGATATCGCTGCTCGTACCCTTGCTGATGTTAAACGAGCTTGACCAGTTGGAGCTTGTCCATGAGATGACCTTTGCAGGCTCAAGCGTCATATCGCTGTGCTTTTCCTTAAAGTCGAGCAGCTTGCGCAGACGGGCATTCTCCTCAACGGCGGACTTGCCGTTACGAGCCTCCTCCTGAGCCTCGGTCAGCGCCTCACGCAGACGCTCGTTCTCGGCTTGGAGCTGGTCGTACTCATAGATATAGCCGTAAAGTCCCTCGAGCCACTCGGCCATGGAGCTTACTATCCTCTGCACGGGTGCTTTCACCGCTCCCGTCATGTTCTGCACAAGGCCGGCTTTGCCCTTCAACAGATAGGAACTGAGGCCGGCGATGAGTGCGATGACCAGAACTATCGCTCCTATCTTTATTCCGTTTTTCTTAAGATACCGTTTTACATTCACAACAGACGCACTCCAATTTGTTTAAGCATTTGACCGAGCAGGCACAGCGGCAGCCCGACAACATTGAAATAGTCACCGTCGATCTTCTTGACCATGAGCGATGCCTTACCCTGTATGCCGTAGGCGCCGGCCTTGTCCATAGGCTCGCCCGTGGCGATATAGGCGTTTATCTCATCATCGTTAAGCTCGCGGAACTCGACCTTCGTACACTCGGCGCAGCTTAAAGCTTCGCCGCCCTTTATAAGCGTTATGCCGGTGTAGACCTCGTGAGTCTTGCCGGAGAGCGCTTTGAGCATTTTGAACGCTTCGTCCTCGCCGTGCGGCTTGCCGAGCACCCGGCCTTCCGCCCACACGATGGTGTCGGCGGCGATGATGACGGTATCGCCGTCAAATTTTGCGGCGACCTCCCGTGCCTTTGCAGCGGAAAGGCTCTTTACTATCTCACTTGGTGCAAGTCCTGCCTCGGTCTTTTCCTCGCCCTCGGCCGGGCAAACCTCAAAATCCTTAACACCGACGACGGAAAGCAGCTCTCTGCGTCTCGGTGAGCCGGATGCCAAAACAATTTTCATATCAATCAACGCCTCTGTAATACAAACCTCTTGTGAGGTCGTTCGGTCTGTAATCGCCTTCGCCCTTGAAGCTCCTTGCGACCTCAACGCATTCCTTTGCGCCCTCGGTCGTGAACATCAGGCGAATGCCCCAAAGCCCCGCACCGTAGATATCGTCACGCTTATCGGCAAGGTAGAGCTTCTTTGAGTTATAAATGACATTGCGGTGCTCAAACTCACGCACCACGGGGAACACCGAGCCCATGCGGTCGGACAGCTGTGAGGGGTTCTGGCAGGTGCATCTGCCCTCGCTGCGGCTGATGATGCACTGATCGGATACCATGAGCGGCAGTCTGCCGTAGACGATGAGCTCCGTATCGATGCTCTTTGCCATGTCACGCACCTGCGCCATGCGCAGCTCGAACGATGCTGTGGCGGACACGAAATCCATCTGCCGCACCATATCCAAGGTGTAGGAATTAAACACATTCATGCCGAAGTCGGCTCTGATCTTCATGTGCGCCTTGCGGGCAAGCTTCACATGGCCGATGTTGCCGACGAGCGCCTGCTCAACGCCCTGCTCCCTGAGGTCCCGGAGCATATTGAACACCGTCATCACCTGATCGTCGGTTATGACCCTCGGCAGTACGGCGACTATCGTCGTGCCGTTTTCGATAAAGGGCTTCACCGGCTCCATGCTTTCATGCAGCACCTCAACCGGGACATACAGAAGCTCGGGCCCGAGCTCAGCAAGCTCCGGCGAAAGCTGGGCTGCCGTGCGCACCTGATAGATAGTCACGGGATCCTCTATCGGCAAAATGCCCTTGGGCTTTTCCGGCATGGGGAGAGAGCGGCGCTCGGGCGGCACGGCGCGAGCCTCGGAAAGGCTATGCAAGAGCTTTCTTCTCAGCTCGTTCACCGTCGCAAGCGGCAAAAACGCCCCCTGCTCTATTCTGCTCATTGCGTCGACGCAGATATACGGCGTTCCGCCGGTTTTGTAAAACTGCTTGTTTGCCGTGTCGGCGCTCGTTGTCTGGCTGATGCCCTTTTCGGCGGCCTTTGCCGTGGCATAGACCTTATGTCCGTCGTTATCCTCGGCTATCGCCTGCACGGGCTTGTCTATCTTTGCGTCCATGACAAATTTCACGGGCACACGACGCTCCTCACGGTCGATATACCCCCTGCGCACATCGGCAAACAGCTTCTCGGCGACCTTGTCATTGTCGGTCTTTACACCGAACATATCCTTTTTATCGCCGTCAAAATAGCCCTGCGTGAAGCCGTCACGGGAAAATGCATCGGTTAACATGGTAAGCTCGTCCGGCGTCGGCTCACGCTTTTCCTTTATTATCTTCGAGTAAATGCCCGTCACGAGGCCCGAATACTCCGGGCGCTTCATGCGGCCTTCTATCTTCACGCAGGCGACACCTGCGTCCTCAATTTCCTTAAGTCTCTCGACAAGGCAGTTATCCTTGAGCGAAAGCGGGTGGCTGTCGGCCATTCTGCCGGGCATGGTGTACTCCATGCGGCAGGGCTGGGCGCACATGCCGCGGTTGCCGCTGCGGCGGCCGATGAGCGAGGACATGTAGCACTGTCCCGAGTGACAGAAGCACAGCGCACCGTGGACGAATATCTCGGTCTCGATAGGCGAGTGCTTCGTGATAAACTTTATCTGCTCAAGCGACAGCTCACGGGCGAGCACAGCACGCGTCAGCCCCATTTCGGCTGCGGCCTCGACGCCTGCAAGATTGTGTATGCTCATCTGTGTGCTGGCGTGCAGCGGAATATCGGGAACGGCGCTTCTTAGCACCGACAGCAGCCCCAGATCCTGCACGAGTATCGCCGATGCTCCGAGATCGGAGACACGGCGGGCCAGCTCCGCTGCGTTTTCCATCTCCCTGTCGCCGACAAGGGTGTTCATTGTGACATAGACCTTGCAGTCACGCACACGGCAGTATCTGACCGCCTTTTCGAACTCCTCCTCGTCAAAATTCTTCGCACCGCGACGGGCGTTGAAGATGCCAAGCCCCATATATACGGCATCTGCGCCGTTTTGTACCGCTGCGATCACCGCTTCCGGCGATCCGGCGGGGGAAAGCAATTCGAGCATACTCATACCTCTACCATTTTAGATTAAAGTATTATACCACAGACATGGCTATTGCTACAAGTCAAATTTGATGTTATAATGTGTGGTGCATGTAAACTTTGCATGAATTGTTGTCTCGGGAGTCGGACTATGCAGGAAAAAGGGCAAAACTCAATAAGCATCACGGCTGCGGACAAGCTCATCGCCGCACACGACGGCAATGTTGCGCTTGTCTATATCTGGCTGTGCCGCTGCGGTGCGTTCAACGCCGAGCGAGCCGCCCGTGAGCTGTGTCTGACGCTTGCCGAGGTAAACAGCGCTTACGAAAAGCTTTGCAGGATGGAGCTTTTTGCGGAAAAAGAGGTTCAGAAGTCTATTCCCCTGCCCGCCGAGGAGCTTCCGCAGTACACAACGGAGGATATCGTCCGGCGCACGGACGCAGACCCGGGCTTTAAGGCGGTGCTGAATGAGGCTCAGCAAAAGTTAGGCCGGGTGCTCTCGACCTCGGATATAAAGACGCTGTTCGGCATTTACGATTTTCTCGCTCTCCCGCCGGATGTCATTTTCATGCTGCTGACCTATTGCATCGACACCTTTGCGGCAAAATACGGCAGCGGCAGGCTGCCCTCGATGCGCAGCATCGAAAAGGAGGCGTATTCGTGGGCGAACAAGGAGATACTCACGCTCGAGCAGGCCGAGGAGTATATAAAAAATGCCGCCGAAAGACGCACAAAGCAGGGTGAGGTGAAAACCGCCCTCGGCATCACGGGCAGGCAGCTTACCCCGACGGAGACGAGGTATATAAACTCATGGCTGGACATGGGCTTTGACATTGATACGCTTTTGGAGGCCTACGACCGCACGGTCACGAACACCGGCTCTTTAAAATGGAGCTACATGAACAAGATAGTCACCAGCTGGCATGAAAAGGGCCTGCACACCGTGGACGAGGTCGCAAAGCACGACAAGCGCCCGGCTTCGGTCAAGCCCGCAAACGAGCATAAAAGTCAGGTGTCAAGCGACGAGCTTGAGCGGCTGCGCTCAATATATAAGAAGGTTAAAAACGGTTAAAAAACATGGCATTGGACGGAAAGCTGCTGGCAAGGGCCAGAGAACAACTTGAACATATCCACGCAGACAATGTTGCAGAGCATTTTCTGCGGCAGGAAAAAATATACTCCCGTATACCGGAAGTTGAGCGCATCGACACCCGCCTGCGCACGCAGATGACGGAGCTTGTCGGGCTTACGATAAGAGGCGGCGCCGAGCTTAACGATGCGATCAAGAAGCTTGAGGACGAATCTCTCGAGCTTCAGTCGAAGAAAGCGGAGCTTTTAGTCGGGCATGGCTACGCCATGGATTATCTTGACGATATCTACTCCTGCCCCAAGTGCCGTGATACAGGGTATATAAACGGCAAAATGTGCTCGTGCCTCAAGGCACTTTACAACGCCGAGGTCACCCGTGAGCTGGGCACACTGCTCAAAAGCAGCGACGAATGCTTTGAAAAATTCGACCTTTCGCTCTACGGCAGCGCCCGTGAGAGCATGGAGATAGTGTTCGACACCTGTCGTGAGTACGCCCAGAGCTTTTCCGACCGCTCGATGAATCTATTGTTCCAAGGCGGCACAGGATTGGGCAAGACCTTTCTTTCGGCCTGCATCGCCCGGGTTGTCGCCGAAAACGGCCACTCGGTGTGCTACGACACGGCATCGAGCGCACTCGAAGCGTTCGAGACCAAGAAGTTTTCCCGTGATATCCAGACTGCCGAAAACGCCGCCGTCAAGGTCGAGCGTATGCTCGACTGCGAGCTTATGATACTCGACGATCTCGGCACGGAGATGCCCACGCCCATGGCGGTCTCGGCGCTGTACACGCTTATAAACACAAGGCTCGTCAACGGACGCAAAACCGTTATCAGCACGAATCTCACCGATGCCGAGCTTTTGAAACGGTATAATGCGCAGATATGCTCCCGACTTGAGGGCGAGTTCACGAAGCTCCCCTTCTTCGGCAGCGATATCCGCCTACTTAAAAAGGAGATATGACCATGCAGCACGAAATTTTAAGTGAAATTCCCTTGCTCGACAAAAACGGCGATCTCACCGAGGCAGGCTTTGCGAAAAAGCTCCTGCCTGTCTACCGGCGTGCCGATATCAAGGCAAGCCCCATGCGCATCAAGGAATGGGACTACTACCTGATAAACAACGGCCGCTTCGCACTTGCTCTGACCGTTGACGACAACGGCTATATGGGTCTTGACTCTATAAGCCTTCTCAACTTTGAGGAGGGCTGGGAGATAACCACGAGCCCCATGTGCTTCATGCCGCTTGGTAAGCGCAAGCTTCCCGAGACCAGTGCCGTCGGTGACACGCTCGGCGAGGGCAAAAACTACAGCATCTATTTCAAAAACGACGGCAGCGGCGTGCGCACGCTCATCGCTCAGATGAAAAAGTTCGGCCCTGCAGGCTCGCTGTACGCAAAGGTGGAGCTTTTTGACGAGCCGGAGGAGAGCATGGTCATCGCAACGCCGTTCGATAAGCCCGGACACTTTTATTACAATCAGAAAATAAATTGCCTGCGTGCCAAGGGTGAGGTCACCTATGACGGCCGCACCTATGTGTTTGACCCCGAAGACAGCTTCGCCGTTCTCGACTGGGGCAGAGGCGTTTGGACTTACCACAACACATGGTACTGGGGCTCGGCCTCCGGCGCTGTTGACGGCGTCCCGTTCGGCTGGAACATCGGCTACGGCTTCGGCGATACCTCGGCGGCAAGCGAGAATATGCTGTTTTATAACGGCAAGGCGCATAAACTCAGTCAGGTCAAATTCAACATCCCCGGCAACGAAAAGGCGTTTCTCGAGCCTTGGACATTCACTTCCGACGACGGCCGCTTTGAGATGGACTTCAAGCCCGTTTTAGACCGTGCCTCCTGCACCGATGCGCTGCTTATCAAGAGCGACCAGCATCAGGTGTTCGGTCTGTTCACCGGCAAGGCCGTGTTAGACGACGGAAAGGTAATTGAGATCAAAGACTTCCCCGGCTTTGCCGAGAAGGTCGAAAATAAATGGTGATCGGAGAATAATATGAAATTTTTAACCGAAGAATGGACAACTGAGTTCATCGCCCAAGCAAAAGACACCTTTGCCCCCGGCAAGACTCCCTCAAAGGTCACACTTACGCTGTGCGAGTGCTACAACAAGGTGCCCCACCTCGGCGGCGACACCGTGTGGTACATGTACAAGTTCAATAACGGCGTTCTTGAGAGCGTCGAGCGCGGCATGGGGCGTGCAAACGCTCCCGCAGCGGACTACACCTCGGACGCAGACTACGACTTTTTCGTCAAGACCATGACCGGCGAGATGAGCACCGCCAAGGCTCTGACCACCGGCAAGATAAAGCTCAAGGGCAACCTCATGAAGGCTCTGAAGCTTCTTGACACGCACAACATCCTCACCGAGCAGAAAAAGCTCAACGGCAAGACCGAATGGTAATTTAAGAATAAAAAAATCTCGCTCATGGAGCGAGATTTTTTTATTTGATGAGCGTTTACTCTAAATTGCCGCTGGCGAACATGAGGGAAGTCAGGGCGACGACAGGGGCGGTCTCGCAGCGCAATATTCTTGCGCCCATTGAGCAGATGTGTGCGCCCGTCTGCCGTGCTGCTTCCGCCTCGGACGGCTCAAAGCCCCCCTCGGGACCGGTTATTATTGCGGCGGTGGTGAGCTCCTTTGCGTCCTTGAGCGCCTCCGAGAGCGCTTCACGCTTGCCGGTCTCGTACATGAACAGGGCACTGTCGCACTCGGTCGCTTCCTTGAGCATCTGCCCGAAGCCCGGCATCCACGAAACAGTGGGGATAATTCCCCTGCCCGACTGCTTTGCCGCTTCCTCGGATATCCTGTTCCAGCGCTCCAATTTCTTTGACACGCCGTCGGTGCGCTGGATGACCCGTTCCGAATCGAAGAAAACTATCTCCGACGCTCCGGCCTCGACGCATTTTTGAATGATGTAATCGGTCTTGTCGCCCTTAGGCAGGCCGCAGAAAATGCGCACCTTGACGCTCGGCTCGCCGGGACACGGCACGACCTCGAGTATCTCGGCCTCGGCTTCGTCCTTGTCGGAACGCACGAGCCTGCACCGATAGTCCGTTCCCCTGCCGTCGCAGATCGTCATAGCCTCGCCCGGGCGCAGGCGCAGAACACGGATATGCTCGGCATCCCGGCCACGGATGACCGCCGTCTTGCCGAATTCCTCGGTATCGTTTACAAAAAATCTGGGCATATCGACACCTCCACGAATTTTTAATTATTATCTCACATTCCGCACCCATTTTCAAGTACGGGCATATAATGCAGCGGGTGAATGCTATGGATGAAAAATTGAGTCTTGAGGGCTTTGATGCGGTGTGGCAGCGGGTCACCGAGCACCGTGAGCCGGACACTTCGCCGATGCAGAGCATCGCTTCCCATGATCAGGCGGTCTGCCTTGTTAAGCAGGCAGAGCAAAGCTGTGCCGTCCGATTTATTCCGAAAACCTGACAAATTGCGCTCGGTGTATTACAATGCGCCGATTTTTCAGATTTTTCTTTTTGACAGTTGTGCATATTTGTGTTAAAATGTCCTTGGTGTGTAATTAGATGTTTACAAAATGCCCATATGTGTGGTATAGTTATGACATAACGAATTTTTAAACATTTAACAATACAATAGGGAGGATTATTTTAGAATGTGCATTAAAACCGTTAAGTCCATCGGCGTTGAAGCATCCGTCGAGCTGCTCAAGGACACTGTCCGCGATCTCGATATGGGCAAGCTGCTCGGTGTTGCCGGCGGTCTGCTTGAGGCTGACCCCAAGGCTTTCCTGAAGAAGTTTGACCTTCGTGATGAGGATGTTCAGTTTGCAGTTAAGAAGAAGCTCAACCTTCTCGTTGACTTCCTGCAGTGGCCGTTCATTTTCGTTACCGGCGAGCAGCTCTGGACTTACTGATCAAGTTAAGAAAAACGAGAGCGTCAACAGACGCTCTCGTTTTTTATATTCAGACATAGAAAAACAGGTGCAGATTTCTCTGCACCTGTTCAATTTTTCAGTATGCTGTGCCTTGCAAAAGATTAGATCTTCATGCAGACATCCCATGCACGCCAGATAGCGGTACGCAGGTTGCCGATGGTGACACAGTCGCCGACGCGGTGGATGTTTGCACCCTTGCCGCCTACGGGAGCGGGAACGAAGCCGATGCCGTTTACGATGTTGTCGTACTCGACCTCGAATACATTCTTGCCGTCCTTGGAAGCGATAACGACGGTCTTGTCCTTGATCTCACGGATGGTGTGCTCGAGGTAGGTGGGAACCTGATGGAACTCGAGAACATCACGCAGGAAGGAAGCGTTGGACAGGCAGACGTTCTGTGCAGGAACGAGGTCCTTTGCGAACTCTACGATGATGGGGTGCTTGCCGGCAAGAACCATGTCGTATGCAGCCTCGCAAGCGGACTGGCCGCCGCCGAAGAATACGATCTTGTCGCCGGTGGGCTTCTTGTCGCGGAGCAGATCCGTGAAGGTCATGCACTTCTCGAAGCCGGGGATAGCCATCTTTCTGGGGACAGCGCCGGTAGCGACGATGATCTCGTCAAACTGGCGAGCGATGACGCCCAGGTCGTTGATCTCGGTGTTGAAGCGGAACTCGATGCCGGCCTTCTTGACTTCTCTCTCGTACCACTCAAGGAGCTTCTTGTCGTTCTCTTTGAAGGTCATTGCGGAAGCGGTGAGGAACAGGCCGCCGATGCGGTCGGTCTTCTCGAAGACAACAGGATGATGTCCGCGCTGCTTCAGAACCAGAGCTGCCTCGCAGCCGCCGATGCCGGCGCCGATGATAGCAACCTTCTTGGGGTTCTTGGTGGGGATGATCTTGTAACGGTTGTGCTGCATTGTGGGGGGATACAGTGCGCAGCGGCCCAGGTGGAGGGAGTCCTCGAGAGCCTGAATGTTTGCGGTGCCTCTGTACTTAGCAAAGTTGAAGCAGCCGTTGTGGCAGCGGATGCAGGGACGAATCTCGTCTTCCTTGCCGTCGAGGATCTTGAGGATCCAGTCGGGGTCGCAGAGGTTCTGACGAGCGATAGCAACTGCGTCCAGACGGCCGGCAGCGATCTCTTCTGCAGCCTTCTCCGGAGTCATACGACCGGCGCATGCAACGGGCTTGTCGGTGAACTTCTTGACATGCTCAACATCCTTGAGGTTGCAGTTGTCGGGCATGTACTGAGGCGGATGTGCCCAGTACCAGGAGTCGTAAGTACCGTTATCGGTGTTGAAGAAGTCGTAACCCATGTCGCCGAGGTACTTGATGGCCTTCTCGGACTCTTCCATGTCACGGCCGAACTCGGGGATCTTGCCGATAGCTGCAGGAACAATGCCCTTGCCCCAGCCTGCGCAGTAGGAAACTGCGGAGTAACGCAGGGATACGGGGAAGTCTTCGCCGGCGTATCTCTTGATGCACTGAACGACTTCAACGGGGAAGCGATATCTGTTTTCGAAAGAGCCGCCGTACTCGTCGGTACGATGGTTCCAATTCTTCATGGTGAACTGGTCAAGCAGGTAGCCTTCGTGAACGGCGTGGATCTCAACACCGTCAACACCGGCGTCACGGAGGAGCTTTGCGGTCTTACCGAAAGCGTCGACCATCTCGTGGATCTCCTTAACGGTCATGGGACGGGAGGTGAGCTCCTCTGCCCAACGGTTAGGAGTCTCGGAAGCGGATGCGCAGGCGTACTGAACATCGACTACGGGGCTTGCGAGCTTGTTCAGGAGGTCGTTCTTTGCGAGAACTACCATCCAGGGGGTAACTGCCATGGAACGGCCAAAGCCGCCGGCCAGCTGGATGAAGAGCTTTGCGCCGGTCTTATGGAACTCGACCATGTACTCCTTGAGCTGCTTGAACATTCTCTTGTTCTGGTACAGCCAATGACGGCCGGGCATACCCATGGTGTCACGGACACACTGCATGCCGGGGAGGACAAGGCCAACGCCCTTCTGGGCTCTCTGGAGCAGGAAGTAAGCAGCTTCCTTATCGAAGTGGCAGGGCTCGAGCCAGCCAAACAGGGAAGTGCCGCCCATGGAGCACTGGACAATGCGGTTCTTGATCTCTACATTGCCGATCTTGAACGGGGTAAATAGAGGTGCATACTTTTCGTTCATTTAATACATCCTTTCTAAAAATGTAATTCTTTATTTCACGATGACGCCCCGGTCCTCCTCGACCGGCGCCCCCAACGTTTACGAGATGAAAAGTAGCTGTTTACACAACATCGCTAAGAGTATAACACACATTTTGGGTAAAATCAATTATTTTATAGGTGCTAATTTTAATCATTTTTTCATATTTGCTCGTTTTTTGTAATTAAATTAACTCATATTTCCAAGCGTCAAAAATGTCCGGTGCCAAAAATTTGACACCGGACACGAATGTGTATAAATTACTCTTTTGCGCCGCTGACAATGGAGTAGTAAGCATTGGATGTCACACGGTAGACGATGATGTAAAACAGGGCGAAAACCAGTGCGCTTATTGCCGCCGTCAAAAGCAGCAGGCCGAGGTTATCAAGTCCGAAGAGCAAAAGAAGCTTGTTTATTATCGGGAAGGCAAAGCCGAGGTGGACTATCGCAAACAGCAGCGGCAGGAAAAACACCGTGAGCATCTGCGAGTTTATGCTCTTGCGGATGTCCTTTTTGGTCATGCCGACCTTCTGCATTATCTCAAATCTCGATTGGTCCTCGTAGCCCTCGGAGATCTGCTTGTAGTAAATGATGAGGACGGCGGCTATGATAAACACGATGCTGAGCATGATGCCGAGGAAGAACAGGCCGCCGAACGAGCCGTAAAAATCGTCTCTTGCGCCGGCGTAGCTGCGCATGCTGTAACCGCCGTTGCTGTGATTTGCCGCAAGGCAGTCTAACAAATCGTTTGTCATTTCAGCCTGCGTATCGTAATCGGCAGCAGGGTTAAGCTGATAGCGCCACTCGAGTATGACTATTCTCCCGCTCTCATGGAGTGCGTTGAGCTTGCAAAGCTCCTCGACAGCGGAGTCAAAATCCGAAACGACAAGGCAGACCGAGCCTACCGCAAGAGTGTTTGTATCGTGACCGAAATCGTAGCCGCCGTCGGTCCTGACGACCCTGTATTTTTTGCCGTCGGCGATTTGGACGGTGTCGGTATTTATGTCTGTCTTCTTGGTGAAAAGCAGCGCCTCGTCATCGGCAAGGCTTATGTTGTTGCCGGTGTTTCTGTTGTAATCGTCCAGCGAAACGACATTGAAGTTGCACACGCTGTCAACGGCGTAAGCGTCGATATTTGCAATGGAGGAATCGACCTCGAGTCTGCCGTCCTTGAAGCCGCCGGCAAGACTTGCGACCTTACCGTAAACGCAGTCGGTGATGCCGCCGTGCCTGTCAAAATATGCGTCAATTGCCGTCTTTGTCCTGTCGATGTCGGCTTGGTCGAATTTCTGATTATCGTAATCGCAGCCGATTATGAAGTCGTAGGGGTACTGCTCTCTGAGGACATCCTCCTTGCCGAAGTACAAGCAGGAGGTGCTGGCTATCATGACGAGCACCATGGTGATGAGGATGCAGATAGAGGCAAGACCCGCTCCGTTGCGCTTCATGCGGTATGCCATCGAGGACACGGAGACGAAGTGGTTCGGCTTATAGTAATAGCGCTTGTTTTTCTGCAAAATGCGGCACAGCAGCACTGAGCCTGCGATAAAAAGCAGGTAGGTCGCCGCAATGACCATGAGCACCGCAATAAAGAACCAGCCGAGGGCAGCAACGGGCTGCTCGATGGTGACGGAAATGTAGTAGGCTGCGGCGAGGATGACTATGCCGAGAACGCCGAATACCCAGTTTGCCTTGGGCGGCTTTTCGCCGACGCTTTCGCTGTGCAGAAGCTCGACGGGGTTGGACAGGCCGACCTGCCCTACCGATTTAAAAAACAGCAGAAGGAAAATGCAGACAAACAGCAGCACGGTGTAGCCCATCGCCGTCGGGTAGACGGTGAAGTCATAGCCTGCGTCGGACTCGACAAAGTACGCAAGTCCGAGCTCGGCAAGCTTTGACAGTGCAGCGCCGAGGATAAGACCGAACACGAGCGACACGGCCGCGAGGATGAGCGTTTCGCTAAAAAGCACTCTTGCGATATTGCGCTTGCCCATACCGAGGATGTTATACAGGCCGAACTCCTTTTTCCTCCTGCGGATGAGGAAAGAGTTTGTATAAAACAGAAACAGCACGGCGAAAAAACCGATGACGCCCGCACCGAGACCGAGCACCGTGCCGAGGGTCGTGCCGCCGCGCATTTTGTCCAGAAATTCTCCGGTGGACAGAGAAAGCATGATGTAGAACATTGCCACCATGCCGATGCACGTCAGGATATACGGCAGGTAAAGGCGGCGGTTATTTTTTATGCCCGTCCACGCGAGACGGGGGTAGAACAGTGCCTTCATGCCTGCTCACCGCCTGTCGCCAGCATAGTAAGGGTGTCGGATATCTTCTGATAAAGCTGCTCATCGCTGCTTTCGCCACGGTAGATCTGGTGGAACACCTCGCCGTCCTTAATGAACAGCACACGGGAGGCGTGGCTTGCGGCCTTTACCGAGTGCGTGACCATGAGGATGGTCTGACCGGAGCGGTTTATCTCGCCGAACATTCTCAGCAGCTCGTCTGTCGCCTTGGAGTCGAGCGCACCGGTCGGCTCATCGGCCAGGATGAGGCGGGGATTGGTGATAAGCGCCCTTGCAACGGCGGCACGCTGCTTCTGACCGCCGGATATCTCATAGGGGTACTTCTTTAGAAGCTCTGCGATGCCGAGCTCCTTTGCGATGGGAACGATGCGGCTGTGCATCTCGTCATAGGTCTTGTCCGCCAGCACCAGCGGCAGAAAGATGTTGTCCTCGACGGTGAAGTTGTCAAGCAGGTTAAACTCCTGGAACACGAATCCGAGGTTGTCACGCCGAAACTGCGCAACCGCCGATTCCTTTATATCCGCAAGCTCCTTGCCGTCGAGCAGAACAGAGCCCGCCGTGGGCTTGTCAAGCGCCGCAAGGATATTCAGAAGCGTCGTTTTGCCCGAGCCGGACTCGCCCATGATGGCGATATACTCGCCCTCCTCGACGCTGAAATTGACATTCTTCAAAGCTTCGACCGAATTCGAGCCAAAGCGTGTTTTGTAGATCTTCCTGATCCCTTTTACTTCGAGTAAGCTCATTTCAAAAACCTCCGTTTGAGTTTCTGATAATAGTATAGCAAAAGGGAAACCGCAGCTCCATCGAATAAGCTTACAATTTCCCTTTCAAATCTTACGCTTTTGTCACAATCATTCGATCTCAAGCTTTTTCTTGTCAAGGCCGATGCGTATGACCGTCCCCTCGCCCGCTTTTGATTCGGCACTTATCGTGTGACCGAGCTTATTGCATATGCGCCTGCATAGGTACAGGCCGATGCCGCTGGCCTTCTTGTCGCTGCGGCCGTTATAGCCGGTGTAGCCGTTTTCAAACACCCTTGGCAGATCCTCGGGCGCAATGCCGATGCCGGTGTCACGGATGCACAGGGTCTTGGGGCGCTCGAGGTACACGGACACCGTGCCCTCGGGCGTGTATTTAAGGGCGTTGGACAGCACCTGCTCGATGACGAATGTCAGCCACTTTTCGTCCGTGAGCACCGCCGCATTGAGCTCGGTGTACTCAAGCTTGATGCGCTTATTTATGAAGTCGCCCGCAAGCTTTTTGACCGCTCCCATGACTATATCATCAAGCTCGTGCTCTTTTATGACATAGTCGGTCGAGTCAGAACCGAGACGCAAGAATGTCAGCACCATCTCGACATAGCGCTCTATGCGCCCGAGCTCGGATTGGAGCTGCCGCGACTGGGCGGTATCGATATTTTGCAGCGCAAGGCGCATGGATGCTATCGGCGTTTTTATCTGATGCACCCACACGGTGTAGTAATCCATCGTCTCACGCAGGTTTTGCTCATACTTCTGCTCGGCTGCCTCGTGCTGCTCACGCATAAGGCGGATTATCTCCTGATAGTCACGCTCAATGATGCCTCCGGCTTCGGGGAAGGTGTCGGCAAGCTTTGCATCAAAGCCCTTTATCCGCTCAAGCTCGGTGTGCTTTTTCTTCGTCCTTGCGATATCCGCCGCAGCAAAGGTCAGCAGCAGCACCAAGCACAGCGTCGTAGGGTATATGACCGCCTTGAGCGGGAAGCGGTAGAACACGAATGTCACCGCATAAAGCGCAGCGCACAGAACGAACGCCAAAAGTGCAGGTATATGCTGTTTTACATATGATGCAAAATATCTCATGCGCTCACCCGACTATATAGCCCACGCCGAATTTTGTGCCGATAAAATCCTTAAGTCCCGCAGCATCCAACTTTTTTCGCAGCCTGCCGACATTCACCGTCAGCGTGTTTTCGTCAACGAAGCTGTTCGTTTCCCACAATGCCTCCATGAGCTTTTCACGGCTGACGACCTTGCCCTTGTTCTGCATGAGCGTGAGTAGGATGCGGTACTCGTTTTTCGACAGCTCCACCCGCTCGCCGTTGTAGCTCAGGCTGTTGTCGCCGGTGTTAAGAAGCGCTCCCATGTGCTCAAGCACGGGTGCCGATGCCCCGAAATCGTAGGCTCGACGGAGTATCGCCTGAATCTTTGCGATGAGCACGCTCTGGTCAAAGGGCTTGGCTATAAAATCATCGGCTCCCATGTTCATGGCCATGATGATGTTCATGTTGTCGGCGGCCGAGGATATGAAAATGACGGGCACGGAGCTTACTGTGCGTATCTCCTGACACCAGTAGTAGCCGCTCATGAACGGCAGCGAGATATCCAGCAGCACAAGGTGCGGCTCAAACTCGGCAAACTCCGCCATGACATTGCGGAAATCCCGCACGCACTGCGGCTGCATGCCCCAGCTTCGGGCGCAGGCTGCTATGCCCTGCGCTATGCCCTCGTCGTCCTCGATTATCAAAAGCTTATACATCTTATCTCCTCTGCTTCTTTTTTGGCTCCGGCAGCTCATCGTACATGGCGTTAAAAAGCCCCGCAAGAAAATCCTTGTCCTCAAGCTCCGTGACGAGCAGCATCTTGCTGCCGCCGTCATACGGAAGCTCGAATGAAGCCTCCGGCATATACTCTATCGCAGCCTTCACGGGCTTAACGAGCAGGCGGTCGTCGTATATCCCGCCGGGTATCTTGCCCTTGTAGTAGATTATAAATTCTCCCATCATCGCCCGGTAGCTTATCCCGTCAAGCTCCGATAACTGTTCCAAAACGAAGTCCAAAAAATCTCTGCTGGATGCCATGGTGCCTCCTTGCCCTTAACCGCTTTGACACTTACATTTTACCAGTCGTTTGTGGTTAAATCAATCGTCCGACCGCAAAATTCGCATGATTTGCATCTTGATTTTATATACTTCCATACATTTTTTCGCGGCAAACGCTAAATAATAAAACGCCAAGACCTCGTGATAATATTACCACGAGGTCTTGGTGTATATTGTAGCTGCCGAGAGCAAAAATGCAAAAAGGAAAAAATAATGTGAAAAAAATAATTATTTCCCTTGCGAAAAAGCTAAATTAAGTGTATAATGCTACATGTCAGTTGATATGACATTTTCGTTTGGAGTTAACACATGTCTCTTGAAGAAGTCAGAGCTAAGAACATTCAGCTCGTTTCCGAAAAAGCGCTTGACTGCTTTACAAAAAACGGCATTGCAAATACCAAGGTGGCGGATATCGCCAAGGCGGCGGGGCTCACGGAGCGCTCGGTCTACAGGTATTTTGAGGCAAAGAGCGATATCGTCATCGCTGCCGCCTTCTGCTATTGGAACCGCACGAAGGAGCACATTAGCCGTGAGCTCAGTATGCATGACTACAGAGATCTCAGCGGCATAGAGCAGATATCAATTATCCTCAACAGCTATGCAAATATTTTGTTTATCGACCCCGAGGGCATAAGATTTTCGCTTGATGCCGAGACCGCCCTGTACAGCGCCGGAAAAAACGAAAGGGTGATAAATCGCCCGCCCGAGCGCTTTGAGGAGCACTCCGGTCCCCTTTCCGTTGCCATTGAGAAGGGGCTCAAAGACGGCACGGTCGACCCGAAGGCGGATATCAGGCAGCTTTATTATAATGCGTACGACTCTATACTCGGCATGATGCAGCGCCTGACCATCGGCGTGCCAAGTGCAAACGAGATAGATGCGCACCTGCGTCTGCGTGCCATGTGCGACATGTTTACGCAGCAGTTTGCGGCAAAAAATTTATAAACAACGGGTTCCGGAGCTGCCTGTGGAAGCTCCGCCGTTTAACAGCCATAAATGTCATACAAACTGACATTTATGGTGTAATGGTCAAATAAAGGAAGGAGCAAAACATGAATCAAAAGTACAATGCCCTGTTCACGCCCTGGAAGATCTGCAATGTGGAGATCCCCAACCGCATCGTCCAGTGCTCGATGGGCGGCACATCTCTGTTCGGCTGGATGGAGCCGAGCCACCTCGACAAGGAGGCCGCATATTTCCTGCTCAACCGTGCGCAGGACGGTGTGGGTCTCATCCTGCCCGGCATGCAGTGCATCAAGGATCCCATTCTTGGTCGCTGGCTGTATCAGAACGACAAGATGTTCAAGGATCTTGAAGTTTACATGAAGGAGTTCCACAAGACCGGCTCGAAGCTGTTTATCCAGCTGGCCGCAGGTATGGGCCGCTCCATGGCTATCACAAAGCCCATGGTAATGCTGCTTAAAAACCCGCTTCTCGGCAAGATCGCAAGCCCGATCGCAGACCTTGACTACATAACCGCTTCCGCTTCTGCGACCCCCAACCGCTGGTACGAGGAGATCAAGTCCCGCCCGATGACCATACAGGAGATCCACGACCAGGTCGACGCATTTGCAAAGACCGCAAAGAAGCTCATGGATGCCGGTGTCGATGGCGTTGAGATCCACGCAGTCCACGAGGGCTATCTGCTCGACCAGTTCACCATTTCCAACATGAACTACCGCACCGATGAGTACGGCGGCAGCTTTGAAAATCGCTACCGCTTCCCCGTTGAGATAGTTCAGGCGATAAAGGCTGCCTGCGGCAATGACTTCCCCGTTTCGCTGCGCTACTCCGTTGTCTCCAAGACCAAGGACTGGGGCAAGGGCGCAATGCCTTACGAGACCGACTTCAAGGAGTTCGGCCGTGATATGGAGGAATCCGAAAGAGCGATAAAGTACCTTTCCGACGCAGGCTACGATATGTTCAACTGCGACAACGGCACCTACGACGCATGGTACTGGGCACATCCGCCTCAGTACATGCCCGACAACTGCAACCTCGAGTATGTCGAGCACATCAAGAAGTTCACCGACAAGCCCGTCGTCTGCGCAGGCCGCATGGATCCGGTCAAGGCAGCCGAGGAGATCGAGGCAGGCAAGCTCGATGCAGTTGCCATCGCTCGCCAGAATCTTGTCGACCACGACTGGATACACAAGATCAAGGAAGGCCGTGAGGACGAGATCAAGCCCTGCATCCGCTGCCACAACGGCTGCTTCAACATGGCGAAGTATGCCGGCACTCCGAATGTGCAGCATCTGGGCGACTCGCTGCATCTTGCACGCTGCGCCCTGAACCCCACGACCATGCAGCATAACCGCTACAAGATAGTGCCCACAAAGAACCCCAAGAAGGTCGCCATCATAGGCGGCGGCATCGGCGGCATGGAGTGTGCTCTCGTGCTCAAGCAGCGTGGCCACATCCCCACCATCTTTGAAAAGAGCGGCGAGCTCGGCGGTCTGTTCCTCACCGCATCGGCAATGACCTTTAAGGAAAACGACAAGGAGCTCATCCGCTGGTACCTCAACGAGATAGAAAAGGAAGGCATCGATGTCCGTCTCAACACCGAGGTCAACGACCTCGGCACTCTGCACGGCTTTGACGAGATAATCGTCGCAAGCGGTTCCGTTCCCAGAACCATGCCCTCCATCAAGGGCTTCGAAAAGACCCTCACCTTTACTCAGGTGCTCAGGGACAAGGTCGATGTCGGCGATAAGGTGCTGTTTATCGGCGGCGGCCAGTCCTCCTGCGAGGCTGCATACGACATGCTGCTCAACTACGGCAAGCACCCGATAATCGTCGAGTACGCCGGCGACCTCGTCGCCGCTCAGGCCACCTGCCTTGCAAACACCTCGTATCTGCGTGACGCAATGGAGTACCACAAGGTCCCCGTTTACCTGCACTCCACCGTCACCGAGATAACCGACAAGGGCTGCACCGTCAAGAATGTTCAGACCGGCGAGACGACCTTCGTCGAGTGTGACAGCGTCGTCAACGGCATCGGCTTTGTTCCCACCCCCGTCGGCGGCAAGGACAACAAGAAGGCCTACCGTGTCGGCGACTGTGTCGCCATCGGCAACCTGCGTACCGTCATCTGGCGTGCATGGGCTGTCTGCATGAAGATATAGTTTAAACAAGTAAAAGCCTGTGGTCATGCGTGACCACAGGCTTTTTTGCGGGCGCTCTCTCCTACCGAACACCAAAACTTGTCAAGAAAAATGGACAGATAGAAGAGTGAAAAAGTAAAAATCCCGCACTGTCGTACGGGATTTTTGGCGGAGAAGGAGGGATTCGAACCCTCGATACCCTTATGGGGTATACACGATTTCCAATCGTGCGCGCTCGGCCGGACTACGCGACTTCTCCGAGTAAAATAATATGCAATTGCGCCGACTAATCAGCTTGCATATTATAATTCAGTTTTCGTGCAAAGTCAAGCACTATTTTTCGCATCCAGCACCGTAATTACGACCGTGACCGCCAATATCAGTCCCAAAATGGTCAACGCGCAGTCGCGAAAAAACTCCACGGGCATGATTCGGATGATCGGGTAGACATTCGCATACAGCACCCAATTATCCTTACCGGGGAAAAACAGTGTGTGGAAAAGCGTGAAGGCGCGGTCAAAATTTGTCGCGGCAAGGGTTCCGACTACGAGCAGCGCCGCCGTCAATCCGCCTGCTCCCCAAAACGCCGGACTGCGGTTTAAAAACCTGTGCAGCCTGTGCTTTCTTGCGTACACCAGTACGGCGGCAAGAATTACAGCCGACGCGGCAAACAGCCAATAGTCGAGCAAAAACAGTTCCCTGCAATCGGCAAAATGGGCTGCTCCCTCTTCGGAAAACGGCAGTATGCCGGCAGAAAATTCGTCGGTAACGCCGGTGCAGTAGTCAAGCACCTCGTCGTAGGCGTCGATGATCTCCGCCTCGGTCATGCCGCTTTTTTCCGGCAGATGCAGGGGTGCTATGTGGGCATAGTACAGGGGTCTGAAAAGTGTCGGCACTGCGACAGAGCCTGTGAGCAGCGCAAGGGCAACGGCGATTGCGCATATTACGGAAAGCAGTTTTTTCAAGTGAAGCTCCTCTTTGATATCAGGTGTAGAATTTGCTACTGTGTGATTTGGCGTGCAATGATATTATTATATCGGAACGGAGTTGATTTTTGTGTCGCATAATAATCCCGGCAGCGATGTGTGCTGCTGCTTTGACGCGTCGATGTACACCGGCACGCCGGACAGCACCCCGTGTGCCGTCAATCTTGACATTAAAAACATTATAGCAGGTCTTGACAAGCTTTTGTATGCTTCCGACCTCACCGAGGCAGAAAAATATCTCGACCGATGGTGCTCGAGGGCTGCCGAGGTCGGCGACTGGCGAGCAGAGCTTACGCTGCAAAGCGAGCTTATGGGCTTCCACCGCCGCACAAGCGATAAAGCCGCCGCAATGGCTGCGGTGGAGCGTGGGCTGGAGCTCATTCGTGAGCACCGCTTGGGTTCGACCGTCTCGGGCGCAACGATAATTCTGAATGCCGCCACCACGCTCAAGGCCTACGGCATGGCAGTGCAGTCGATACCCATGTTTGTGCAGGCCTGTCGGGTGTATTCGCAGACGCTCGATCCGCTGGACTATCGCTTCGGCGGGCTGTACAACAACATGGCGCTGTCGTACGCCGACATCGGCGAGTATGACACCGCCGAGGGCTACTACAAGAAGGCGCTGGGCGTTATCGCCCACTGCGACACGCCGGAAAACGAGCTCGCCGTCACCTACTGCAACCTTGCGGAGCTCTACGAGCGCATGGGGCGTGAGGCGGACATCGAAAAGGCGCTGAGGCTGGCGTACGACAACCTGCACTCCCCCACCCTGCCGCACGACGGCTACTATGAATTCACCGTTTCAAAATGTCTGCCAACCTTTGAGCATTTTGGGTACAAGCTATGAACGGACTGACGGAAGCTAAAAAAATATACACCGAGCGTGGCGCACGGCTCATACACGAGCGTTTCCCCGAATACGAGGAACGCATTGCCGTCGGGCTCGTGGGGCGTGGCTCGCAGTGCTTCGGCTATGACGACATTATCTCACGCGACCACGATTTTACCAAGGGCTTTTGCCTGTTTTTGACCGACGAGGACGATGCAAAGATCGGCGTGGCGCTCAGCCGTGCCTACCGTGAGCTTGTCGGCGCCGATGAAACGGAGCACTCCGCACTCGGCTCGCCGGGCACGGGCGTCATGCGCATAAGCGATTTTTACCGCCAGACCATCGGTTCGGCCGATGCACCGCACGCTTGGCAGGACTGGCTGTACACACCGTCGACTGCGTTTGCCGAGGCGGTAAACGGCGAGGTGTTCCGTGACGATTTGGGCCGGTTCAGCCGCATACGAAACGAGATTGCAAGCGGCATGCCAGAGGATGTGCGGCGCAAAAAGCTTGCCGCACGGCTCATTTTCATGGCGCAGTCGGGGCAGTACAACTACTCCCGCTGCCTTGGGCACAAAGAGCCGGGCGCTGCGATGCTTGCGCTGAGCGAATTTGTGAAAAATGCCGCCGAATGCGTGTTTTTGCTAAACCGCCGTCATGCGCCATACTACAAATGGCTGCTCAGAGCGATGCGGGAGCTGCCGAGGCTCGGCAGTCTTGCCGATGCGCTTGAATTTCTGCTCACCGCCGAAAACACCGACAACGGTGCAAAGCTCAAGGTCGAGGTCATTGAGGATATATGCGCCGAAGTCGTTGCCGAGCTGCGTACGCAGAAGCTCACCTGCGGAAGTTGGGATTACCTTGAGCCGCACGCATTCGATGTGCAAAGCCACATCGAAAACCGGGAGATTCGTTCGCTCCACATCATGGAGGGCTGAAAAAACCGTAATGTCTGTTGACATTACGGTTTTTTCTTTGATTATAAGCCGAGGTTCGTAAACGCTTCCCAAGACCTGTGCATATAGGTCTCAAGCCCGATTGGCTCGCCGATATACTTTTCGTCCCTGCCGTCGGCAAGAAACTCCTCGATGAATTTCTTCCTGCCGGTGGTGTGTGCAACCGGGATGCCCGTCATCTCGCTGGTAACCTTGAGCACATCGTAGCCGGTACGGATATCGTCGGCGCTGGCGTAGTTGAGAAGATTGGAGTTGTTGACAAAGCCGGTGACCTGAAGGCGGGCAAAGCCCTCCATCTCCTCCTTGAGCTTTATAATTTTCTCAGGGCTTTCGGACATGGGGCGGAATACATTGACAATGTCGTACACCTCAAGCTGTCCCGGCTCAAGCGCCGCAAAATCGGGATGATATCGGCCGAGCGACATTGCGCCCGCTGCATCGCCGCCGACATCGAAGATGCACAGATCCCAGTCGCCGGCAAAGGCCGAGGCAACGGCGGCGGACATATTGCTGGGTGTCACTCCCTGACCGGCGAAGGTCGGGGAAACGAGGTTAACATGGTTTTCCTTCAAAAGGTCGACACGGTCGGACATTCGGAAATAGTCATTGACCTTGTCAAGGTCGACGACCAGCGTGTTGAGCCCCTTTGCGGCTGAGTTCACGGCAAGGTTTATGGCGATCTCGGTCTTGCCCGAGCCGTAGTTGCCGATGAGAACTATAAACTTCTTCATTTACTTCACACCCTTTGCGTTGGCCTTGGCAAGGAACTTGTCGTTCTGGATGATGAAGCGCTCGTGCTTGCCCTGGCCGATGAGACCGCATTCGTCGTAGGCCTTGACATCGAAAACGAGCCTGCGGCGGTCAACTTCAACAAGCTCGGTCTCCGCCCAGACCTTCATGCCGAGCGGGGTAGCAGCGTCGTGGCTGACATTCAGGAGCGTGCCGACAGTGCCCTGGCCCTCCTCAAGCTCGCCTGCAACGGAGGAAGCTGCCGCCTGCTCCATGAGAGCGATCATCTGCGGGGTTGCAAAAACCTCAAGCTCGCCGGAGCCGACGAACTTTGCGGTATTCTCGTGATTAACGACAGTCTCTGCTCTGCCTTTGATTCCTATTTCCATGGTGTTTCTCCTTTTCGTTTGAACTAAATATGGGCATATTCTATCACAACGCCGCTTCCTTGACAAGAAAAAAGGAAGCTCCCGGGGCGTAATTGCCTCGGGAGCCGACTGCGGGGGGTGCAGTCGTGTCGGACTGTGTTAATGATATAACACAAGCGCGGATTTTGCAACACTTTTCTTGCAATTGTCTAAACTTTTTTGTGATTGTTGTGTGATTTATTGATGATAGTATGGGTTTGAAAATCCATTACACTGCAGATAACTATCTTTGATTCAATTGTTCGGGTAAATCAAAAAATACAGCTTGTGTTTTCTACAAAAGCTGTATTTTTTGAAGTCTCTTTTCTAGCTACTTATACCAAGTCCTCTTTTACTGAATGAAGCATCCGCAGCACTTTTCATAGCTGATGCATGTGCATCCATAGTTATCGCAGCCAGAAGCCAGTACTAAATTCTCGTTATAGTTGATAACTGACGATTCCAGTACGCCGGAAACATTCTCAACAAACTTTTGTATCGCTTTCTCCAAGTTCAAGCTCTGTTTCAAAGCAATCCCCTCCTTTCTCATCAATAATTGACATCAGATACTTCTTCAGCAAGTATCTGTTTGTCTCGCATCTATCATAGCCTATTGTCCTTACATCAGGGCAGTCACCTGCGCAGTGATAACGGCAAATGCAGGACAAGCATTTGTCTTGCATTATTATTAAACTTTGATTTTTCTTCACCTTTGAGTCATCAATAACGAATTTGCACTGGGAAGCATCATAGTAACCATAGCCGTAGTTTTCACCGGTAGAATCCCTTTCACAGGTTGTAACAACACCTGATGTAGTCAAGGTGAAAGAAGGGATATACATTGCACCGCAAAAACCGCTGACCAACCGAGATGCATTAAGAGCCGAAGTCTTAATCTCTATTCCTTTGGATTTACCATACAAATATGTTTCCCAATATTTTTCCGCAAAAAGCATATTATCCGGCGCTGATACGCCCTGATCTCCACAGTGTGCGCCTCTTCCAAGTGGCACCATCGGTTCTATTACCCATGTGACATTTTTTTCATATCGTTGTGCCAAAAAGTCGACAAACTCATTCATTCTTCCGATATTTATGGTTGAAATCGTAGAACGAATGTTCAATTCACCCTTTTTTGAATACACAATATCCATAGTATGTAAAACCTTGTCGAATGATTCATCTCCGTTCCTAGCAGGTCGTTGGATATTATGTACTTCTTTTACGCCATCAACAGAAATCAAAATGTTGTCTATATTACTTGCTACATACTCGGCTATTTCCTCTGAATAGTAGCCGTTTGTAGTCATAGATATCTTTAATGAAGTATTACCTTCTTCGGCTGATTTTCTAAAACGCTGGATCGTGTCTTTCAGTCTGTTAAAGTGAAATGTTGGTTCACCGCCGACAGCAAAAGAAAGATTAATTCCCCTCAACTTTTCGGCAACAACTTTGTTTTTGGCATAATCTGCTGCCGCCTGCACAAGCTCGTCACTGATTTGAGTTGGTTTACCTGCATCTGCATGGCAATACTTGCATGCTAATGTGCAGTTCTCCGTAAGCCCAATTGCTATATGAAAAAATCTTGACTTAACGCTACCGAGATCATATACTTCGTTTCTTGATTCCCATGCACACCTTAGCATTTCTTCAAACTCCGAAAATGCGACTCCGTCATAAAGATACTTCTGCATTTGATTTGCAAGCTGCGGTGTACACAAAATGCAAATTCCTAAAGTCGGAGCATAGAACAAGCTGCTATCATTGATTGTATCAAAAAAAACCAGCTCATCTCTGTATCTATACACCCTCTCCATTATCCCTCTCCTTCTCTTTTAACGCATTGCTAAAAATCCTTGCATATTTTAACTGTATAGGCATTAATCGCCTATAGAGTTTGTTTAATAATAGCATATCCGCCTATATAATTCAAGTATTATTTATTATATAGGCGGAATTAACTTTGGAAGAATTAGATTACTACAAAATTGGACAGCAAATACGAAAAATAAGAAGGCTTCACGACTTTTCTCAAGAGGAATTAGCGGAGAAGGTGGACATTTCCACCACGCATATGAGCCATATTGAAACAGGAAGCACCAAACTCAGCTTAACTGTATTATACGGTATTTCACAAGTGTTTGGGGTAACTGTTGACACTTTACTGGGGACTGATTCAGTGAAAGCAGAATCGGCAGGTATCGAGGCAGTAGCGGATATCTTGCAAGGCTGTGATTCTAAGCAGATCGATATCATTCTCGACATAGTGAAAGCCGCCAAAGCATCTTTTGATAAGCATTTTCGTTGACTAAGGGGAAAAAACACCCTCATATGTAGCGTTCAAAATCTACATAAGAGGGTGTTTTATGATGTTCTAAGCGTTGAGGTTAATAACGAAACGCTTATTCAGTTTTCAAGAAATTACTTCTTGATGTACTCTTTGATGACCTGGCCGAGAATGGTCATGCCCTTCTCGATCTTGTCTTCGGGCATGCAGGAATAGTTCAGGCGGATGCAGTTGTTGTGGCCTGCATCGGGGAAGAAGCCGTCGCCGGGAACATATGCGACATTGCGCTTGAGGCACTCCTTAGCCATCTCATTGGTGTTGATGTACTCGGGAAGCTCGACCCAAGTGAACAGACCGCCGTTGGGGTGAGTGAACTTTGCCTCTTCGGGGAACTCACGCTCCATGGTAGCCATCATGACATCACGGCGCTTGCGGTAGCAATCCTTGATCGCTGCAACATGCTCGTCAAGGTCGTACATATCGATGAACTTGGAGACGACCAGCTGTGCCTCTGTGGAAGCCTGGAGGGAAGCTGCCTGAGCAAGGAAGTTGTACTTAGCAAGGATCTCGCCGTCGGCGCAGACCCAGCCGAGACGGTAGCCGGGAGCGAGGATCTTGGAGAAGGTGCCGAGGAAGACTACGAGGCCCTTGGTGTCCATGCTCTTGAGTGCGGGCAGGTACTCGCCCTCGAAGCGCAGCTCGCCGTAGGGGTTATCCTCGATGACGGGGATCTCGTACTTGTTGATGATCTCCATGAACTTCTCACGACGCTCCATGGGCCATGTACGGCCGGAGGGATTCTGGAAGTCGGGGATGACATAGATCATCTTGACGGTCTTATCGGTTGCGAGAACCTTTTCGAGCTCTTCCATGATCATGCCGTCGCCGTCGGTGGGGATAGCAACGAAGTTGGGCTCGCAGGCCTTGAATGCGTTAAGTGCGCCGAGGTAGGACGGGCTCTCGATGATGACGGTGTCGCCGGGGTTGACGAAAACACGGGCGGAGTAGTCAAGACCCTGCTGTGAGCCGGAGGTCACGAGGATGTTGTCTGCGCTGGTCTTGATGTTGAGCTTTGCTTCCATGCGATCAGCGATCTGCTGACGGAAGTGCTCAAAGCCGTTGGTGCTGGAGTACTGGAGAGCGACCTGACCGGCCTCATTCAGCACTGCATCGGTAGCTGCCTTGATCTTGTCGACAGGGAACAGCTCGGGTGCGGGCATGCCGCCTGCGAAAGAAAGAATTTCGGGCTTGTTGGCCAGTGCCAGCAGCTCACGAATTGCGGAACCCTTGAGAAGGTCCATTCTGCTTGAGAATCTAACCATAAAAACATTTCCTCCTGTTTTTGAACCATATCAGATAATCTGGTTCACGATATACGGATATATTTAAGCACAATTTTGTTTTTTTGTAAACACGCTATCGGTCAAATCGGTACAATTCCACAAAAATTTTGCTTTGTTTTTTGCATTTTGCTGTGTTTGCCCTTACAATTTTTCGCACGGGGTTATATTTTGTAGTACAGATAAATCCGTTTGAGTATCACACTTTATTATTTTGCCGCCGTGTGTTATAATGGCAAAAGTTTTTGCAAAAGGAGCTTTGCCGTGAAGCTGTATCTCATCGGACATGATTATAAATACGCAGCCGAGCAGATGATGCTCTCGCTCTACCCCGCCGAACGCCCCGAGTACCCTGAGGGAAAGCCGGAGGGTGACAGGGTCGAGCTGAGTCTGCGCAAGGGAAAGAAGTTTATAACCTGCGTATGCCGCATTGCCAAGGACGACAAAATGTTTGTCGGACGGTCGGCATTCAATGCCGAGCTTGCCGCAGACGACCTCAGCCGTGACAGGCTTTGCAGCCGCATAATTAAAAATGCCTTCTACCGTGCCGCCCTGCGCTCCGGGCACAGCCGTCCGGCATGGGGTTCGCTCACCGGTGTGAGGCCGGGCAAGCTGTTTTGCGCAATGCTTGATGAGACGGGTGACCCCGACACGGCGACACGGCGCTTTATAACAGAATACGATGTCAGCCCCGAGAGAGCGAAGCTATGCCGTGACACCTCGCTCGTGACCCGCTCGGTCGCAGGAAGTCTGGGCGATAAGGACATCTGCCTGTATGTCGGCATCCCGTTTTGCCCGACACGCTGCTCATATTGCAGCTTTGTGAGCCAGTCGGTTCAGAAGAGCATGAAGCTCATCCCGCCGTTTCTCGATGCGCTGATGCTGGAGATAGACGCTGCGGCAAAGGCAGTAAACGAGCTTGGGCTGCATATCATATCAATATACATGGGCGGAGGCACGCCCACGACGCTCTCGGCCGGGCAGCTCGACAGGCTTTGCTCGAAGATATCCGACAGCTTTGACCTTACGCACCTGCGTGAATACACCGTCGAAGCAGGCCGCCCCGACACGATAACGACCGAGAAGCTGCGTGTTTTGAGGTCCCACGGTGTTGACAGGGTCAGCGTAAACCCGCAGACGATGGTCGACTCCGTGCTCGACGCCATAGGCCGCAAGCACACGGCGCAGGATATAATCGACGCACTGGAGAAAGTTCGCTCTGCCGGCGGCATGGCGGTGAACATGGATCTTATAGCCGGGCTCACCTCCGACACGGTCGCAGGCTTTGAGGAAACGCTTCGCAAAGTCATCGCACTTGCGCCGGAGAATATCACGGTGCACACGCTCTCGCTCAAGAAAGGCTCTCGCATAACGCTTGAGGGAAGTGTGCTCCCCACGGCGGCGGAGGTCGGGCGTATGCTCGACATAGCCGGCGCTGCACTGCGGGAAAGCGGGTACTCCCCCTATTACCTCTACCGCCAGAAGTTCATGTCCGGCGGCTTTGAGAATGTCGGCTGGACGAAGGAAGGGTATATAAACCTCTACAATGTCTGCATCATGGAGGAGCTGTGCTCGATAATCGCCGTCGGCGGCGGCGGCTCGACAAAGCTCGTCTCGGCCGGCTCGGGCAGAAACATCCGGCTTTTTGCCCCGAAGTACCCCACGGAATACATATCCGGTATAGAAAAGACCTGCTCGGATAAGCAGGGCATCATAGATTTTTACAGAAAGGTGAAGTGAACATGGCATATCAGCTCAGTGATATCAACTTCAAGACCGTCGCCGACCCCAAGGGCTTTATCGAGGAATGCGACGAGGTTTACCGCCGGCGTGTCGAGACCGCCGCAGATAAAATAATTGCGAACAGGAAAAACAGCCCCATCGTTCTTCTGTCCGGCCCCTCGGGCTCGGGTAAGACGACCACGGCTCGCAAGATAAGCGAGGAGCTGGAGCGCAAGGGCGTGCACGCCCACTATGTCGGCATGGACGATTATTTTATGACGGTAGACCCTGCCACCGCCCCCCGCACCGCCGAGGGTGAGATCGACCTTGAGTCGCCCCTGTGTCTCGATATGGAGCTTTTGAACGAGCACTTTGACCTGCTCGCTCAGGGCAAGCGCATTTATGTGCCCAAATACGAGTTTTCCCGCCAGATGCGTATGTTCGAACCGTCCAAGTCCATCAAGCTCAAGAAGGACGAGATCGTTGTGTTTGAGGGCATCCATGCACTCAACGACATGATAACCGAGCGCCACCCCGAGGCGTTCAAGCTCTATATCTCGGCACGCAGCAATGTTGAATTCAACGGCTCGGTCGTGTTTAAGGGCACATGGTTCAGACTTGTGCGGCGCACGGTGCGTGACTACAACTTCCGTGGCGCAGACCCCGCCGCAACGATGAGTATGTGGGCAAATGTGCGTCACGGCGAAAAGGCGTATATCTCTCCGTTCAAGAACAAGGCAAACTACCAGTTCGACTCGTCGTTCCCTTACGAGCTTGCGGTCATGAACCGCACGGCAACGAAGCTTTTCTCCTCCATCCCCGAGGGCATCGAGCGTTACGACGAGCTTCGCAGCGTTCTCCCCGCAATTCAGCTTTTCGGCGAGATAGACGAAAGCTTGGTTGCCCCCGATGCGCTGATAAGAGAATTTATCGGCGGCGGCGAGGACGACTGATTTTAATAATTATATATAAATGTAAAAGCCTATCCGACCACCGGATAGGCTTTTTCTGTTTATCCGTGCAGGAAGCGGGAGAGGAAATCCTTCGTTTTTTGATCCTGCGGGTTTTCAAATATATCCTCGGGCGAGCCCTCCTCGCAGATAACACCGTCGGACATGAATACAACATTTGTCGACACATCACGGGCAAAGGCCATCTCGTGGGTGACGACGATCATCGTAAGGCCGTCATCGGCAAGCGAGCGCATGACATCGAGCACCTCGCCGACCATCTGCGGGTCGAGCGCACTCGTCGGCTCGTCAAACAGCAGCGCCTCCGGCTCCATCGCAAGTGCACGGGCTATTGCGACACGCTGCTTCTGTCCGCCGGAAAGCTGCGACGGACGGGCGTTTATATACGGCGCCATGCCGACACGCTCAAGGTACTTCATCGCCGTTGCCTCGGCCTCCTCACGGCTGCGCTTTAAAACCGTCACCTGCCCGGTGATGCAGTTGTTGAGCGCCGTCATGTTGTTGAAAAGGTTAAAGCTTTGGAACACCATGCCTACCTTTGCACGGTACTGCGAAAGGTTCATGTCGTGGGATGTAATATCCCTGCCGTGGTAGAGCACCTGACCGGAGGTCGGCGTTTCGAGCAGATTTATGCACCTTAGCATCGTGCTCTTGCCCGAGCCGGATGCGCCGATGATGCTGAGCACCTCGCCCTCGGACACGCTCAGGTTTATATCACGCAGAACGGTGTTTTCGCCAAACTGCTTTTGAAGATGGACAAGCTCAATTACTTTTTCCGACATTTCTCACGCCTCCCTGCTTATGCGTATCTCCGCCGCCGAGTCCGACTGCGAGCCGAATATGACATAGCTGTCGCTGCCGTCAAGCTTACGCTCGGCCCAGCGCAGTATACGGGTTATCGTGAAGGTCAGGATGAAGTAGATGACGCAGATGACGAGATATGTCTGGAAGGTCTGGAAGCTCTGACGCTTTATGATTCCGGCAAAGTAGTACAGCTCCGTTACGCCGATGACATTGAGCACCGAGGTATCCTTGATGTTTATGACGAACTCATTGCTGACCGAGGGAAGAATATTGCGCATGACTTGAGGGATGATGACCTTGGTCATGGTCTGCGAATGGGTCATGCCGATGCTCATTGCGCCCTCAAACTGACCCTTGTCGACGGAGATGATGCCGCCCCGAACGATCTCGGCCATGTATGCGCCGGTGTTTATCGAGACGATGAGGATGCCAGATGGGATAAGTGCAAGTGTTTTGCCGCCGGTGGCAAATGCGTAACCCCAATAGATGACCATCGCCTGAACCATCATAGGCGTGCCACGGAATATCTCCACATACACGGCGATCACGGCGTTGAGAAGCTTGTGCAGCGCACACAGCACCGCATTCTTAGACAGCGGTGCCGTGCGCACAACGCCGGTAAGCAGGCCGATCACGAGGCCGGCAACCGTGCCGATGAGTGCGATCAGCATCGTATTGCCCGCACCGCCTAACAGCTGCGGATAGTATTTTGTTACTATATTCAAAACATCGTTAATAAAGCTCATGGCAGTTTACCGGCCTTTCGGATTGCTTACTTGGAGATGATGACGACGAGGTTGGACTCGTAGTAGGTGTCGGAAAAATCGATCTCGGCCGCACGCTCTGCGGTGGGGCTCATACCGGCGGCGATGGCGTCGATAGTGCCGGACTCAAGTGCCGGGAGGAGAGAGTTCCACTCGATGGAGTAGATCTCTAGCTTCATGCCGAGCTTGTTTGCAATGTACTGTGCGATCTGAACATCGTAGCCGTTTGCGTACAGGCCTTCCTTGCCTTCACCGGAGATGGGGACTGCGCCGAGGCTGGAGCCGTCCATGTCGGTCCAGTTGTACGGCTCGTATGCGCACTCCATGCCGACTCTCAGAACGCCGTTGGTGGTCTCGGGTGCAGGGCAGCTCACCGCAAACTCGGTGACCTCGCCGCCGGATGCGAGGGTAACTATCTGCTCCATGAGCTGGGAGCGCTGCTCATCGGTGATGGTTGCGAGGACTTCGTTGATCTGAGCGGTGAGAGCCGAGCCCTTCTTCAGGCCGACTGCGATGCCGATATCGGCCGCCGTTGCGGTAAAGCCCGTGTCGTTGTTCTTAAGCGGGATATAGGTCAGGCTGTCGTCGGACTGGCAGACGGAAAGAGCCGTCGGCTCCTCTGCGACATAGCCGTCGATAGCGCCGCTCTTGAGAGCAGTCAGAAGGTCGGCAAACTCGGGGTAGGTCGAGGCCTGAACATTCTCGATCTGCTCGAGAGCGTCGGCGTGGAAGGTACCGGCCTGGGCGGCTATCTTGCGGCCTGCGAGGTCGGCAAGGCTCGTTGCGTTCGTCAGATCCGCTGACTCGGAATCATTGCTGCTGCCGCAGCCTGTAAACAGGCAAAGGCACATTACTGCTGCCATAAGCAGTGCGATCAGGTTTCTTGTTCTCATTTTTTCGGAACCCCTTTTTTAAAATTAATAAGCCTGCGACCCGAAGCGGTATCGCAGGCTTTGAAAAAAGAAATTCCAAAATTAAATTGCCTTCGATAGCTCTCCACATACATGTGACAGTCCAACGCTTGTTCAGCGAAGTCCCAGCGTACAAAGCGGCGGCAACCGTTCTGCGCTTCGGCGGAATTGCCTTTCTTCCACAGCCGCTTGCCGGCGTATACCGTGGAATACTCATCGTTTCCGCAACCTCTATCAGGTGCTGTCTTATTTGGCTCGAAGTATAATGCCAAGCTTTTTCGTTGTCAATACCCTTTTTGCACTTTTAACACATTTACACTAAAGACATGGTTTTTCTACACACAAATTTTATAGGTTTAAATAGAAAAAGTGCAAAAAAAGACGGCACGGGAAATACCGTGCCGTCATTGCCGTATTCAATTACTTGATCAAGTTTACATCGATAAGAGACACGAAGTTTGCCTGACCTGCGGCATTGTGATGGATGCCGTCGGGGGTCTGCGAGGGGATGAGCTGAGTGGGGTCGGCAGGGTCTGACATGCCGCTGAGGCTGATAAAGCCGTCGGAGGGGCATGCTTCGCTCGACAGCCATGCATTTATATCAACACGCAGCTGGTCGATCTCGGCAGTCCACTGGACATCATCGCCTGCGCCGAAAACATTGCGGGTGTAGCCTTTCCACGGGGTGACCTCGCAGAAGTATATCTCAACGCCCTGAGCGTGAGCCATTGCGATGAGCTTCTGATAGCCGGCGATCATATCATCAAGGCTTGCATAGGGAGCCTTGCCTGCTTTGGAGGCGCAGTGCGGATGCACAACATCGTTGATGCCGAGTTTTACGATGACCTTGGTCACGCCTGCCTGTCCGAGGACATCCTCAGCAAAGCGGTCAACGCCCGCTCTGCCAAGCAGCTTTGCGGCCTTGCCAACACCGTTGGCGACAAGGCGATTGCCCTTAATGGCTTCCTGGGTCACGGAGATATTGCTTATGCCGTTAGCACGCAGCTTTGCCGCCAACAGGCGGGGAATCTCACTTGCAACGGTGGAGTCGCCGAACACAACACAGGTCTCGGTGCCTGCGGCTGCCTTGACATCCATCTCCTTGAGGGTTGTGGTTATCTCATAGGAGCCGGAGTCTGCCTCATACTTGAGAGGGATTGGAACAACCTTGTTCGAGTGGGTGGTGTTGCCGATGCCGATGTAGGAATCTGCACCGATGAGGCCGATGGTGCGGATGGCGGTGACATCCTTGTAGTAGATGTTCACGCACAGCTTCTCACCGGCGGTGACCTTCATGATAACAGGGTCGGTGGTGACGACCTCACCTGCGGGAATGGTGAAGGTACTTCTACCGTTAACTCTGACGGTGCGGGCGGTAAGGGTGTTCATGATGCAGTCGGTAAGGCTGCTGTCAACTACTCTGCCGACGCTGCATGCCTTGACGGTCATGGGAACGAGGCTGTATTCGTTGGACAGAACAAATCTCACCTGAGTGCCGCTTGCGGTGGACTCGATGACCATTCTGTTGGAGATCGCTCCAACGGGGACTGCCAGCTCATTAAGAATGCCGAGCTCGCTGAGACTTGCGTCGATGGGGCTGGTGCTCCATGCGCTGACCCACTTGCTGCCGGACGCAGCCGAAGCGGTGGACACGGGGAGCATGGCAAATACCATCACGAGTGCAAGCGCCAATGCTAAAAACCTTTTTGTCTTTTTCACAAGGCAAACCTCCTATTAACATCTTATTAATAATTTCCGAATGAAGTATATTATTTTGAAACCAATTTGTCAACATAATATTGCGAAATTTGTGATTTTTATTTATTTTAGTTTTTAAAATTGCTTTTTTGGCGATTTGTTCAAGGGTTTGACAATCTGCGGGCTATGGCGTACAATTACATCATATCTTAAACATCTAATCTTGAAAGGGTACCTCGATATGAAAATTGCACTTATCACCGGCGCATCCTCCGGCATGGGAAGAGAATTTGTTTATGCGATAGACCGTGATTTTGAGCTTGACGAGATATGGGTCGTTGCCCGCCGCAAGGAGCGGCTCGAAGAGCTTGCCGGAAAATGCAGGGCTAAGATACGCCCCATCGCCCTTGACCTCGGCAAGCGTGAAAATTTCGCCGTTTTGAAGCAAATGTTTGAGGCCGAGACGCCGGATATCCGTGTGCTCGTGAACGCCGCAGGCTTCGGTCTTTTCGGCGTATTCAAGGACATGGACATGGATAAGCAGCTTGATATAATCGAGCTCAACGACCGTGCGCTCACCGCCGTGACCTACATGGCCATTCCCTATATGTCCAAGGGCAGCCACATTATAAACATGGCGTCGAACTCCTCGTGGCAGCCGGTGCCGTATATAAATGTGTACGGTGCGTCGAAGGCATATGTTCTCAACTTCTCCCGTGCCCTCGGCGTTGAGCTTAAGTCTCTCGGCATCCATGTCATGGCGGTCGCCCCGGGCTGGATAAAGACCGAGTTTTTCGACCATGCAGTGCACGATAATACAATTAAGTATTATGACCGCTACTACACCGCCGAGCAGGTCGTCACAAAGGCCATGAAGGATCTTAAGCGCAACAAGAAGGTGTCCATCCTCGGCTTCCCCGTAAGGCTTCAGGTCTTGGGCGTGAAGCTGCTGCCCAACTGGCTCGTTATGAAGGTCTGGTGCCGCCAGCAGGGCAAGTAATTGCGCAAATTGCCAAGTTAGCTTTCCGCAAATTCAGTCGGAATTGTGGATTTTTACTGGTTGACACGGCTTTTAGACGCTGTTATACTTCATGATGTAAAAAGCATTGACTTTTTAAGAGGTATTTGAACATGAAAAACTTCTTCTTTTACGCATACTATTACCGCTTTACTTACCACAATAGTAGGGCTGTTTTGTGATGCGCAAAAGCAAGTGGGTTCATTTTTGAATTTCCGTGCGGCACAGAATAGTCTGTGCCGCATTTTTTATTTTGCTTATGGAGGATAAAGAAAATGATAGTAATTTTGAAGCACGGAACTAAGGAAGAAAAAAAGCAGCAGCTTATCGCTTGGCTGAAAAGTCAGGGCGTTGATGTCCACATCTCCGTAGGCAGCTATCAGACCGTTCTCGGTCTCGTGGGTGACACTTCGCAGGTGGATAAGGACCTCGTTGCAAGTCTCGATATCGTAGACTCCGTCAAGACGGTGACCGATCCGTTCAAGTGCTGCAACAGAAAGTTCCACCCCGATGATACCATCGTCACCGTCGGTGATGTCAAGGTCGGCGGCGGCAACTTCGTCATGATAGCAGGCCCCTGCTCGGTCGAGAACGAGGAGCAGATAGTCGGCATCGCAAAGGCTGTCAAGGCAAGCGGCGCAAACATGCTCCGCGGCGGCGCTTTCAAGCCCAGGACCTCCCCCTACGACTTCCAGGGTCTTAAGGCAACCGGCCTTGAGCTTCTGAAGATAGCAAAGCAGGAAACGGGTCTTCCCATTGTGACCGAGGTCATGGGCGTTAACGACCTTCCCCTGTTTGAGGATGTCGATGTCATCCAGATCGGCGCAAGAAATATGCAGAACTTCGACCTTCTGCGTGAGGTCGGCAAGCTGCGCAAGCCGATTTTGCTAAAGCGTGGTCTTGCAAGCACCATCAAGGAGTTCCTCATGAGTGCCGAGTACATCATGGCAGGCGGCAACGAGCAGATAATCCTCTGCGAGCGCGGCATCCGCACCTTCGACGACTACACGAGAAACACTCTCGACCTTGCGGTCGTCCCCATGCTGCACGAGCTTACCCATCTGCCGGTCATCGTTGATCCGAGCCACGCAACGGGCGTTGCAAGACTTGTACGACCCATGGCGCTGGCGGGCGTTGCAGCCGGCTGCGACGGTCTTATCATTGAAGTCCACAACGACCCCATGCACGCACTGTGCGACGGTGCGCAGTCGCTGCGTCCCGAGGAGTACGACAGTCTTGCCAAGGCGGTAAACGCTATTCGTGAGGTCGTGACGGAATGACGGTCGGAATAGTTGGACTGGGACTTATAGGCGGCTCGTTTGCGAAAGCCTACCACGAAGCGGGCGAAACAGTCCTCGCCTGCAACAGAACTGAAGACACACTCAGATTCGCAATGCTCAGCGGCGCAGTCGACGGCGAGCTCACCGAGGAGAATATCGGAAGCTGCGATCTTGTCATCATCGCCGTGTTCCCCGAGGCTGCCGAAGCATTTTTAAGACGCATGGCTCCGCATATCGGCAAAAAGCCCGTCGTCATCGACGCATGCGGCACAAAGCGCAAGATCTGCTCCATGTGCTTCCCCATCGCCGAGGAATACGGCTTCACCTACCTCGGCGGCCACCCAATGGCGGGCACGCACAAATCGGGCTTCAAATACGCAAGGGCAAACCTTTTCCACAATGCGCCCATGGTCATCGTACCGCCGTCTTTTGACGATATTGAGCTATTAGACCGGGTCAAGACTCTGCTTGCGCCGGTGGGCTTTGGCAGCATCTCCGTGACCACCGCCGAAAAGCACGACGAGCTTATCGCCTTCACCTCGCAGATGCCGCACATCATCTCGAACGCCTACATCAAAAGCCCCACGGCGGCAGCTCACAAGGGCTTTTCCGCAGGCAGCTACAAGGATCTGACGAGAGTCGCATGGCTCAACCCAAAGCTTTGGGCGGAGCTGTTTTTGGAAAACCGTGACTGCATATTAAACGAACTCGACTGGTTCATTGCAGCGCTCGAGCAGTACCGTGACGCCGTCAAAAACGATGACTCTGAAACGCTGGAAAAGCTTCTTGACGACGGCAGGCAGCGCAAGGAGGAGGTCGACGGCAGATGATATCCATCCCCGTTTCCGCTTCAACCGATTATAATGTACTCATCGAGCGTGGGCTTATCGCTCGTGTCGGCGAAGAAACGACAAAGCTCACCAAGCCCGCAAAGGCCGTTATCGTCAGCGGTCCGAACACCTACCCGCTCTACGGTGAGACCGTCACGGCATCGCTTGAGGGTGCAGGCTTTGAGGTGCTGCACTTTATCCACCAAGGCGGCGAGCCGGCAAAGAGCCTTGAGACATACGGTAAGCTTCTTAACTTCCTGTGCGACAGTCATGTCAGCCGCTCGGATATACTCGTCGCCCTCGGCGGCGGTGTAACGGGCGACCTTGCGGGCTTTGCCGCTGCAACATATCTTCGGGGCATAAGCTTTGTGCAGATACCCACAACGCTGCTTGCGGCGGTTGACTCCTCCGTCGGCGGTAAGACTGCGATAAACCTCAACTCCGGCAAAAATCAGGCGGGCTGCTTTTATCAGCCCATTGCCGTTTTCTGCGACCCTGACACGCTCAAGACCCTGCCTGATGCCGACTACCGCTGCGGCTGCGCAGAGATAGTGAAGTACGGTGTTTTGGCCGGCGGCGAGCTGTTTGACACGGTGTCCTCCGGCGGCATCAAGGCCAATGAGGAAGCGGTCATAGCAAGCTGCGTGAGAATAAAAAGCCGCATTGTCAACGAAGATGAGTTTGACCGTGGCACGAGGATGCTTCTGAACCTCGGACACAGCATCGGTCACGCCGTTGAAAAATGCAGCGGCTACGCCGTGCACCACGGCGACGCAGTTGCCATCGGCATGGCGATAATAGTCCGAGCGGCTGCCGACAAGGGCTTTTGCAGCGAAAGCTGCCGTGATATAATTATAGATACACTTAAAAAATACGACCTGCCGACCGAGACGGGCTTCACGGCCGAGGAGCTGTTTGAAGCCTCGAAGGCGGACAAAAAAATTTCCGGCGGAAAGATGCATCTGATCGTGCCGGAGAAGATAGGCTCGTGCCGTATCGAGAGCGTTGACATTGACGCTCTGTGGGACTGGCTTTAAGGAGTTAGTATGAACATCACCCTCAAAAACGGACAGCGCTGCGGCATGACTTCCGCCCCAAGCTCAAAATCGCACGCACAAAGGCTTCTTATTTGCGCCGGACTGGGCGCAAGCGGCGTTACGCTCGACTGCGGCGATATATCCAAGGACATTGCCGCTGCGGCAAGCTGCGTGCAAACGCTGTGTGCCGATGTAACGGAGCTTCACGAGGGTGTTTTGCGTGTTGAGCCGTGCGCAAAGCCGAGCAAAGGGGTCAAGGTCCTGCACTGCGGTGAAAGCGGCTCGACCCTGCGTTTTCTCATCCCCGTGTGCGGCGCATTGGGCGAAAGCGTTGTGTTCAAAATGGAGGGCAGACTCTCAGAGCGTCCCCTTAGCCCGCTTGACGAGGTGCTGACCGAACACGGCATGACGCTTGAGCGCATCGGCACGGAGCTTCACTGCTCCGGCAAGCTCACTGGCGGAGAATTTCAGATAGCGGGCAATGTGTCCTCGCAGTTTATCTCGGGGCTTCTGTTTGCGCTTCCGCTTTTAAACGCCGACAGCACACTCACCGTCACGGGAAAGCTCGAATCAAGCGCATACATCGCCATGACGGAAAATGCCCTGCGCCAGTCGGGCATCGAGTTTGCGAAAAATGATAATGTATATGCCATACCCGGCAATCAGCGCTACCGCCTGAATGAGGCTTGCACGGTCGAGGGCGACCTGTCGAATGCGGCGTTTTTCCTGTGCATGGGCGCTTTGTCCGACAAAGGCGTGACGGTGAAAAACATCCCTGAGCACACAAGTCAGGGCGACAAGAAAATTATCGACATTCTGCGCAGCTTTGGTGCGGATGTTACGGTCAACGGCAACAGCGTCGCTGTCAAAAAGGGCAGGCTCACCGCCTGCACGGTTGACGCTTCCGAGATACCCGACCTCGTGCCGGTCGTGTCCGTTGTGGCGGCGGCCGCCGAGGGCGACACGCATATTATAAACGCCGCCAGAGTCAGGCTCAAGGAGTCCGACAGGCTAATGACCACGGCGACCCTGCTTTGCAGCTTGGGCGCTTCCGTTGAGGAACTTCCCGACGGGCTGATCATTCACGGCGGAAGGCCGCTGCACGGCGGCACGATCGACAGCTTTAACGATCACCGCATCGCCATGTCGGCGGCGGTGGCGGCATGCATTTGCACCGAACCCGTCACTGTCACGGGCTGCGAGTGCGTGAACAAATCGTTCCCGCGGTTTTGGGAAAATTTCAGCGGATTGGAGTGCGGACAATGAGCAGCAGCTTTAACGGAAATATCAGATTCACCATCTTCGGTCAGTCGCACTCCCCCGCCATCGGCGTGACGGTTGAGGGACTGCCCGCCGGTTTTGAGCCGGACATGAGCGAGCTTGCACGATTTATGCAGCGCAGAGCCCCCGGCCGCAGCGAATTTTCGACCCCGAGAAGCGAGGCCGATGCTCCCGAGTTTATCTCGGGTCTGTTTGACGGCAGACTCTGCGGAACTCCGCTCACGGCGATGATCAAAAACACGAACACCCGCTCGGGCGACTACTCCGAGCTTAAATATAAGCCCCGCCCGGGGCACGCCGACTTCACTGCCGGCGAAAGATACAACAGCTCGCAGGACTACACCGGCGGCGGACATTTTTCCGGTCGCCTCACCGCTCCGCTTTGCATAGTCGGCGGCCTGTGCCTGCAATTGCTCCGTGCCGAGGGCATCAGCGTTGTGACCCGTATTGCCGAGCTCGGCGGCATTGCCGATAAGGGCGAAATTTGCGCCACTTCCGACAAGCCCTTCCCCGTTGTAAACGACGAGTGCGGCGAAAAAATGAAGGCCGCAATTCTAAGTGCCAAAGAAAAAGGCGATTCCGTCGGCGGCGTTATCGAATGTGCGGTATCAGGCTGCCCCGCCGGTATCGGCGACCCGATGTTCGGCGGCATGGAAAACCGCATTTCCTCGCTGGTATTCGGCATACCGGCAATTAAGGGCATTGAGTTTGGCGCAGGCTTCGGCGCAGCAAAAATGCTCGGCAGCGAAAATAACGACCCCTTCGCCGTGGAAAACGGTAACATCATCACAAAAACCAACAACTGCGGCGGAATTCTCGGCGGCATAACGACCGGCATGCCCATCGTGTTCAGAGTGGCCGTGAAGCCCACGCCGTCCATTGCCCTCGAGCAGGACACCGTTGACCTGCGCACGATGGAGAACACGAAGCTCACCGTGCACGGCAGGCATGATCCCTGCATCGTGCCGAGAGCTGTGCCGTGCATTGAGGCAGCGGCCGCCATCGCAGTTTACGACGCATTGCTTGAAAAAAGAAAGGACACAAAATGAATCTTGACGAGATAAGAACCGAGATAGACGCAGTTGACGACGAGCTGACCAAGCTTTTTGCCAAGCGCATGGAGCTCGCCGCCGAGGTTGCAGAGTATAAAAGGGAAAACGCAATGAACGTTTACGACCCTGCAAGGGAGCGCAAAAAGCTTGCCGACATTTCCGCAAAGCTCCCCGACGACCTCAAGGAGTACGGTTTTTCGCTGTATTCGCTCATTTTCGAGCTCAGCCGCAGCAGACAGAACAGACTTCTCGGCACACATTCGGCTATCTGCGATGAGATAGAAAGCGCCATCAAGAACACTCCGCAGCTTTTGCCGAACGCACCCTTGGTCGCCTGTCAGGGCGTTGAGGGCGCATATTCGCAGCTTGCCTGCGACAAGGTATTCACCAATCCGAACATCTTCTATTTCAAGAACTTCGAGGCCGTATTCACCGCAATTGAAAAGGGTCTGTGCCGCTACGGCGTGATCCCCCTCGAAAACAGCACCGCAGGCTCCGTCAACAAGGTGTACGACCTCATGATGAAGCACCGCTTCAGCATCATAAAGAGTGTGCGCATCAAGATAGACCACAACCTGCTCGCCCTCCCAGGCACGAAGCTTTCCGACATTAAGGAAATTTACTCCCACGAGCAGGCCATAAGTCAGTGCAGCGCATATCTTCAGTCGCTTACCGGCGTTAAGGTCATCGCCTGCGAGAACACCGCCGAGGCAGCAAAAATGGTCGCCGAGTCCGGCAGGCACGATATCGCCGCCATCTCCAGCTTCTCCTGTGTTAAGCTCTACGGCCTTGAGTGCCTTGCCTCGTCCATTCAGGACAAGGGCAACAACTACACCCGCTTCATCTGCATCTCCAAGAACCTTGAAATTTACCCGGGCGCAAACCGCACCAGCCTCATGATGGTGCTGCCGCACACCCCCGGCTCACTGTACAAGGCGCTATCGAGATTTTACGCTCTCGGAATCAATCTCAACAAGCTTGAAAGCCGTCCCCTGCCCGACCGTGACTTCGAGTTCATGTTCTACTTTGACCTCGATGTCCCCGTCTATTCGCCCAACTTCGTTCAGCTCATGGGCGAAATTCAGGACATTTGCGAGCAGTTCGAGTATCTGGGCAGCTACAGCGAGGTGATTTGATGCTAAAGTGCGGACTATTAGGCGAAAAGCTCGGCCACAGCTACTCGCCGCAGATACATTCCATGCTGGCCGATTACGAATACAAGCTGTTTGAAAAATCGCCCGAGGAGCTTGAAGATTTCCTCAAAAGCGGCGAATTTGACGGGCTGAATGTCACGATACCATACAAAAAATCTGTCATGCCCTACTGTGCGGAGCTGTCGCCGACGGCAGCGCAGATAGGCAGCGTGAACACGATAGTCCGCCGCTCCGACGGAAGTCTCTACGGCGATAACACCGACGCTTTCGGCTTTGAAAACCTCATTGTGCACAACGGCATTGAGGTAAAGGGCAAAAAGGCGCTCGTTCTCGGAACGGGCGGTGCTTCCGTCACGGCTCAGGCGGTGCTTAAAAATCTCGGTGCAAGCGAGGTCGTTGTCATCTCCCGAAAGGGCGAGGACAACTACGAGAACATTGCAAAGCACGCCGATGCCGAAATAATCGCAAACACCACGCCCGTGGGCATGTACCCCAACAACGGCAAAGCCGCCGTTGATCTTGCGCAGTTTCCCAAGCTCAGCGGCGTACTCGATGTTGTATATAATCCTGCACGGACAGCCCTGCTTTTGCAGTCGGAAAAGCTCGGCATCCCCTGCGCAGGCGGCCTGTATATGCTCGTTTCGCAGGCAAAGCGCAGCTGCGAGCTGTTCACGGGAAAGAGCATCCCCGACAGTGAGATAGACCGCATTGAGCGTGTTCTGTCGCACCAGATGCAGAACATCGTCATCATCGGCATGCCCGGCAGCGGCAAGACCGCCGTCTCGACCATGCTCGCCGAAAGGCTCGGCAGAAAGATATTTGACACGGACACGATAGTTTCCGAAAAGGCGGGCATGACCATTCCCGAAATTTTCGCCGTCCAAGGCGAAGCCGGCTTCCGCAAGCTTGAGACCGAGGCCACCGCCGAGGTCGGCAAGCTCAGCGGCAACATCATCTCGACCGGCGGCGGCATTGTCACGGTTGCGGATAATTACGAGCTTCTGCACCAAAACGGCGTCATCGTGTGGATAGAGCGTGACACAAATAAGCTTGCCCGTGACGGCAGACCCATTTCACTCAGCTCCGACCTAAACGAGCTTTACGCCGCAAGACTTCCGCTCTACGAGCGCTTTGCGGATATAAAAGCCGACAACAACGGCGATATCAACGACACGGTTAACGCTATCATGGAGATGATAAAATGAAGTTTTTAGTTATCAACGGCCCGAACCTCAACATGCTCGGCATAAGGGAGCCGGATATCTACGGCAGGCAGACCTACTCGGATCTTGAGAAGTTCGTTTCGGACGCATGCCGTGATACCGGAGTTGAGTGTGAAATTTTCCAGTCAAACCACGAGGGCAGCATAGTCGACCGCATTCAGCAAGCCTTCGGCAATATCGACGGCATAGTCATTAACCCCGCAGCCTACACCCACACGAGCGTTGCCATTTTGGATGCGCTCAAGGCAGTGGCGATACCCGCCGTTGAGGTGCATCTGTCCGATGTCAGCCAGCGCGAGGCGTTCCGGCAGGTGTCATATGCGGGCATGGCCTGCATCAAAACCTACATGGGGCTCGGCTTCGAGGGCTACAGGCAGGCTGTAAATTATCTAAAAAACTATTTGGAGGGAAAAGCATGATACCGAAAAAGTATATCACTTGGGGCAGCTCCGGCGCTGTCATCCGTGAGCTTGCCGCCTACGGTGCAGAGCGTGCAAAGGTCGTCGGCCCCGAAAATGTTTATGATTTCACCATCGGCAGCCCGAGTATCGAGCCGCCCAAAGAATTTTTGGATACAGTCGAAAGACTCATGAAGACCGTCTCCCCCATTGAGCTTCACACCTACGCTCCGGCGGCTGGGCTCGAGAGCGTCAGAGCAGCGGTCGCAAAGTATCTGACCGAGAGCTTCGGCGTTGAGTATTCCCCCAACGACATTTACATGACCCACGGCGCATCATCGGCGCTGGCTATCATCCTCGCTGCTCTCATGTCCGAGGGTGATGAAGCACTCGTGCTCGCACCGTATTTTCCCGAGTACAAGATCTATGTCGAGCAGGCCGGCGGCACGCTTATCGAAGTGCCCTGCGACGAGGATTTTCAGGTCGATCTTGCCGCATTGGAGGCAAAGCTCACCCCGAAAACGAGCGTAATCATCATAAATTCGCCGAACAACCCCTCCGGTGCCGTGCTCTCGCCCGACAGTGTGAAGGCTATAGCCGAGTTGCTTAACAAGAAGGCCGCCGAGTACGGTCACCCCATCTACATTGTCGCCGACGAGCCGTACCGTGAGCTGGTCTACGGCGATATCGAGGTGCCGTTCATTCCGGCGTACTACGACAACACCGTGTATTGCTACTCGTTCAGTAAGTCGCTCTCGCTCCCGGGCGAGCGCATAGGATTTCTTGCTCTCTCGCCGAAGATGGCAGAGCACGATGACGCTTGGGCGGCGGTGTGCGGCGCCGGCAGGGCGCTGGGCTATGTCTGCGTTTCGACGATGTTCCAGCAGGCAGCGGCCGAGTGCCTCGGCGTGACGGCTGACATCTCGAAGTATGACGATAACCGCCAGCTTGCCTTCTCGGCGCTCAGTGACATGGGCTTTACCTGCGTCAAGCCCGACGGCGCATTTTACCTGTTCATCAAGGCTCCGGGCGGCGACTCGCAGGCGTTCTGCCGTAAGGCAATGGAAAAGGACATTCTCGTTGTTCCGGGCGACGCATTCGGCTGCCCCGGCTATGTCCGCCTTGCCTACTGCGTGCCGTTTGACCGCATCAAGCGTTCGCTCCCCGCATTCAAGGCACTGGCCGAAGAATACGGACTATAAAATAAGTGCAAAAAACCCCGATTTATTAAATCGGGGTTTTTTCATAGCTCGGTGAGCTTTGCAATGACCAACTGGCGGGCATTTTCAAAATCATACGAGCAGGTCGACAGCAGCACAAAGCGGTCGTCGGTTCCGAACTCAACATTCGTTTTGAATGCCGATTGCGTCGTTATCTTGTCCAAAAATGCTTTTTTGGCATCAATAGTCTCTATCGGAGCATAGATATCCGAGTCGGAGCGCAGCAGGAAGCTCGACATGATATCGAGCCTGTAGCTTTTCTCCGGAGTGAGCAGGTACATCACCGGATGCTCGTTGTAGTAGTCCTGCTCAAGGTAGCCCGGCAGCGTGCCGAACATGGCCTTTGACTTCATGCGGTGGCCGTAAATGACGGTGTTGAAGCCGCTGAAATCGGCGGCATCACGGAAGTCCATGAACAGAGTACCGTTAGTGTTGTAGCTGCCGTCGGTGAGTCTGCGCAGGTAGTACTGGTTGTCGTCTGACTGCACGACGGGGTAGTTTATCGGCGTACCCTCGCTGTACAGCCATGCAATGATGTCGGGATTTTCCGCCTGCAGCGCCGCAAAATCGACGCTAATCGGCGTTTTTTCGCCCTGCTCGACCTCGGTCACACCTATATCCTTGAGCTTATCGACCGTGTCCTCGCCCTTTTTCATTTCCGAATAGTAGTCATACAGTTTGTATGCCGCAAAGCAAAACGCCGCAATGCACACAACGAGCACGATCGTTCTGATAACCTTCCGCATTGTTCTTCGCCCTCTGAAACTTGATGCACTCAGTATAATACAAAAACCCGCTGCATTGCAACGGGTTTTTGCTTTATCGGTTTACTGCTCTTTCTTTTTCCTTGTTGCGATCAGGAACACTACCGCACCGGCACAGACTGCGCAGATGGCTGCGTACAGTGCAACAGGTGTATCATCGCCGGTCTTGGGGCCGACGGGGTCGGTAGGCTCAACGGGAAGCTCCTCGACTGCGAATTCCCAGTCAAGGCTTCCGATCTTCTCGGCGTAATCATTGCCCATCTCGGCAGGAACATTGAGCGTCACATCGAGAGTGGTCTTTGCGCCGGAGTAGAAAGTGCCGAGGCACACCCAATCGGTAAGCTGGGCGGTCTCATCGGCGCAAGCTGCGAACAGCTCGCTGCCATCGGCAGCCTTGACGCCAAGCGTCATCTGCTTGAGAAACTCCTCCGAGCCCTCGTTTGCGCCGAGTGAACGCATGTAAAGCTTGATCTTGACATCATTTTTTACATCGTTTCTGACCTCGATCTGCTGAGTGAGGGTATCACCGGGCATAACGCCCTTGAAGTTGACAAACATGTCGGTCGGCGAATACTCACTGCCGGGTGCAAAAACGAACTTGTCCGCACTGCCCTTGTAGCTGACGGAGGAATCGGCAAACGCCATGGGCGCAAGGCCCATGCACAGGGCAAGAACCATAAGGATAGCTAAAAATCTTTTCTTCATCATTCAAGCCTCCTTACTTCGCAAGCGTTCCGTCGGAATTGACGGTAACGCCCCATTTGTCGTGAACCACGCTCGCGGGGCTTGCCTGTATGCTCTGTGCAAGCACTGTGACCTGCATATTGTCCTCAAGCTGCATCTTGCTTTCGCTTGCAAGGAGGTTGTCGGTCACATCGCCTGCCGCAACGGGCTGCTTGTAATAATAGTAGCCATCGTTGCCCAAGAACCACTTTTCGGAGTTGAGCGTGAAGTCGGGAACCGCAGCGCCGCCGGTGATATTGCCGTTTTCGTCGTAGTAGTTGGCAACGAGCGACACACGGATATATGTGCCGGTATCGCCGGTGTTTCTGACTGCGATCTCGGTCTTGCAGTTCTCCTTGACCTCCTCCTCGATGGTGATGCCGGAGGAAGCGGGGGCGAACTTATTGGTGACGCTGTCGGTGCTGTCCATGAGGAGAGCGACCGTGCCGCCGATGGCCATAACGACCACAAGGATGATTGCAATTGCTGCGGCGGACAGCTTCTTTGCGCCGCCGTTATTTGCAGCGTGGGAGCTGCGTGAAGAAAATAATTTCATATTACAGCCCCTCCTTATCTACCGAGTATATACTCGATGGCCTGCCGGATGACGGCCGAAGTTACCTTCGTTATCGTGCTGCTTTTGCACTTGTTGATAACATAGGTCTCGTCGCCGAGATACTTGTTGTCATCCAGCTTGTTGGTGATAGTCACGCTGTCGTTATCCTTAGCGGAGCTCAGGACAGTCGACTTGGTGCTGCTGTCGCAGGTGTATCTCCAAGACCAGCCGGTGTCCTCGGTGACGGTGTAATTGCCGACGGGAAGTCCGGTGAGCGTCGCAGAGCCTGCGCCGTTTATGACGACCTTGGCCTCGAAGTTGCCATCGCCGACGACATTGAAGATAAAGCTGTCGTTAGCGCCGTAGAGCTTTGCAACTTCCTTGTTGATGGTCAGAGTGCAGAACTTGGGGTGAACTACATAGCTCGTGCTTGCCTTCTCCACGCCGTCGACCTTGGCGCTCACCTTGATCGTGGTGTCGGTGTTCGGAACGACAAACTGGCCGTGGTCGTAGCTATACTGCAGATCGTCCGTGCCGTAAGGCTCAGAGCCGATAACGGTGATGCCGCTAATGTCATGGCCACGCTCGTCTGCCCAAGTGACCGAGCCCGTGATGTTGCTGCCCTCGGGGGTGTTGTAGTCCTCACCGTAGTACATCCACACATCGGTAGCGTTGACGGTGACAGTCGGCTTGAGAACATGGACTGTGGCGGTGTCATCGACGGTAACATCGTCGTTTATCTTGCCGTCGGCGTTCTTGCCGTCGTACTTCGGGCTGAAGGTGGCCTTCACGGTGTAGTCGGTGCAGTCTGCGGGGCTGACGCTGCCTGTAACTGCGGTATCGCCGTTTTTGACCTCGTAGCTCACTTTGACAAAGTCGTACTTCCACGAGGAGGTGTCGGCCGCATTGTACAGGCCGCTCACATCGGCGGAGTTGCCCTCGTAAATGACCTTGTTATTGACGGTGAGCTCGGGCTTGATGGGTACATTGACCTGCGGGACACCGAAGGTTGCGACCTCTTTGCCGTCCTTGTCGTAAACGCCGGAGTCCGAGCCGTTGGTGGGCACGCTGTTGCCGCCGACAAAGCCGTCCTTTGCGGTGACGGTAAACTCGATGACGAGCTTTCTGCCGTGGAATGTGCCTTCCTTCTTGGGGTCGGTCTCGTCACGACCCTTTTCGGTGACATAGTTTGCGTTAAAGTCAAAGCCCGTGACATTGACGGAGTTATCCGTCGGGTCGAGCGTAACGGCATTGTTTATAACGGTGCCGGTCTCGCTCCAAGTGGGCTTGCCGCTAACCACACCGGTGCAATCATAGCTTTTTACGCTGACCTTGCTTGCGTCGGTCGGCATATCGAAGTACTTCGTAACGGTGTCCTTGATAACGGTCTGACTGCCGAGGCTTATATCGCTCTCGCTGAGCTGGCTGCTGATCTTCTGGAAAATGGTGCTGAGAGTATCAGAGTCGGAAGCAGACAGATAGTAGCTGTCGTCACCCTTAAGGCTGGAGTTCAGTGAGCCATCATTATAATCGATCCCATAATACCCACTTGTTGCAGTCGCATTCGGGTAGTTCGAGGAAATACGGTGCAGCAATGCGTTCGCCTCAGTGGTGCTGCTGGTGATGGGCGGCTGGCCGTTTGCTCCGCCGAAAATACCAACAGTGTAAACGGTTGCATTATAGGTATTTTTCAAGGTATACGCCTTGTTTACCACGCTTGCTCGGTTGCTGTTCGTATCTCCGTCGGTGAACAGAACAACAACGCGGTTCCTGCCGGTGCTGTTGGTGTTTGCGAAAATATTTTCCGCCATAGTCAAGCCGTCGAGCGTTTCAGTACCGCCATGAGCAGTCAACGCATTAATTGCGTTGCTGACGCTGGTCTGACCGTCAGTGGTCTTCATGCTCTGGAGTGCATTTCCGTACTGAGCGGCAGTAATTTTGCTGTACATAACGCCATTCTGAACATAGCCCGTAGGATAGTAATAAGGCACATTCGATGTCTGATCCAGCTTCCTGTGAGCACTGCCCTGTGTGATAGGCACGCCGGTCAGAAGCTCGGTGTTATGATATGTGTTCTCTTTTGAACTGAAGCCAACTATTGCAACTCTATGGTCGACATCGTCTGCCGTACCCAGCCGCTGGTCTACACCTGCGCACTTGTTCTTTACGGACTCTGAAAATTTGTTTATAGCACTCACCAGCGCATCCAAGCGGATAGTTGCGTCCTCACCGCTTCGAGCGTAAAACTGAACATGACCGCTTGCGGTATCGGTTGCGGATGTTTTCGGCGTATACTTGTTGCCGGAGTCATGCCAAAGCCAGTCACTGCATCCGTCAGTCCATGCTCTGCAATCGGAGCACCATGACACTTCGATATAGCTGTCTCTGTACCTGACATAGTACGAGCCGCTGTGGTTATTACCAGGGTACGCTGCGGTATACTTGTAGCTTGTCATATCTTTCGCCATCGAGCCGGACTGGTCGAGGACGAGAACGATATCCGTGGGCTTGGTGGATTCGGTGGTGCTCACGGAGCCGGTGGTGTAGGCTTCGAGCGTGATATTATAGGTGCCGTCGTCGTTTGCAGTTGCGGTCTTATCCATGACAAGGCCGTCGACGGTCTTGCCCTTTTCGATGGGGCGTGCCGTTGAGCTTGCACTCATAAGGCGTGCCTTTGCAGGCTGCGACACCTTATTTGCAGTCACGAGCGGAGCAACATTGGTGTAGTTGACAGCGGGGATGGGGTCGGTTTCCTTAGAGGTGTCCGTATTCTCCTGCTGCCGGTCTGCATAAGCCGTCAAAGCTGCCTGCTGCTCGGCATCGAGTGTGTCAAACAACGCCTGTGCATCAGCTTCGCTGCCCGCTGCCATAATGGCGGCATACTGATCTGCCACACTCAGTGCGGCAAAATCAGCGTCCTGCCCGACCGCTGCGCCGAGACCGGCGAAGCAGCCGACCGTCATCATGACGGCGAGGACGAGGGACAAAAGCTTTTTCTTCATGCGCTTGCCCCTTTCTTATGCCTCCGGCCAGCCGGTTGCGGTCAGTGCGCTCGTGCCATTATTGGCCGACTGAGTTGCCTGTGCGGCAACACTGATGGTAGTGGTGCAGTTCTGATATAGATTATCCATCGTGCCGTCAAAGGTGACGGTGGTGAACAGCGGTGCGGTGGTCTCACCGGGCTTGAGAACCTCGTTGTAGTAGTAATATCCGTCTGCCTCGGTCCACTTCTCGGTGTTGATGTTCAGCTTGACGAGGGACAGGTCGACCTTGCCCTCAAGGCCCTCGGCCAGGGTAATCGCCTTCTCGACGCTTACACGGACATAGGCATCGTTTTTGCCGGTATTCTTGACTTCAACGATCTTAGATACTACATCGCCGGGCATGACGCCGGAAACATCCTCGAACGGGACGAGCTCGCCATCCTTTTCGGCGGTCTCGATCAGCTCGATATCAACGCCGCCTGTCGTGATGACATTCGTCGCTGTGCTGCGGTCGGTGAAGTAAGCCACGGTACCCATTGCGCAAACTGCAACAAGGCAGACCGCCAAAGCCAGAACCAAAATTTTTGTCTTTGTGTTTTTCAAGTTTAAACCTCCCATGCGCAGAATTGACTGCGTATTGCGGGCAAATATCGGTGGAATGCCCATTGTTCTAAATCCGCCGACACCCTGCGGTCAAAATACGGCCGCAGGGCTGGGTTTTTGTGTATTTTCAGTTACTTACTGACGCAAGCCAAAATTACTTGCCCCAGGAATTGTTCCATGCATCAAGTGCATCGGTGAAGCCTGCGGACTGGGTCAGGTATGCATTGAACACGATGTTGCCGCAGTCTTCTGCGACGGTATCGCCGACAACAATCTGCTGGCCAGCAAGAACATTGATGTCGACCTGTGCGGGAGTTGCGCTGCCTTCGAGCTGCTTGTAGTACATGGTCCAAACTACGCCTTGTGCGTCGGTGTAGGTGGTGTTGAGTGCAGTCCAATTGCCTCTGTCGATGGTTGCGGTCAGGCCGTTGCCGAGGTTGTTGTCAACTGCGAGGAAAACATATGCGCCGACATTCTCCTTAAGCGTTACATGGACGGTAGGATCCTTTTTAAGGTCCACCTTAGGAACGACAGAGTAAGTATTCTCCTGAACTCTATCTGCAGCATCAAGAGTGTAGGAGCCGTCGGGCTGCTGATGTGCCCTGCTTTCGTCAAGGCTGAATTCCGATGCGAGACCGGCTGCGGTGAAGGTGTTCTTGACTTGGTCGGTTTGTGCAGTCAGGTAAGCATAGGTGCCTGCCACGGACAGTGCAACGACCAGAACGATCGCCAGTACGGTTGTGAGTTTTTTCTTCATTTGATTTTTTCTCCTTTCGATTGAACAAAATTCCTACATATTCTTCAAAAAGGGCTTAGCCCCATATTGAACTATTTTTTCTGCTTCTCCTTTTTGTCGCCGTCAAGCATGTCCGGCAAAAACGCAAGTGCCAGCAGCAGCACGCCTACACCAACGGCAATGTAGATGCCCGGGGGCGACTGCACATAGCTTGATATGTAGCCAAGGTACGGGATGGTGAACACGGGCTTGCCCAGAAGGTTGTTAAAATGCACGGGTGCGGCATCGGGGTCATCGTTAGCGTCGCCCTTGGTGTAAAACGCACTGCTTTCCGCATCGATGCGCACGACACGGTGCGTTGCAACGGTAAGCTGCTCGTTCATGACGAAGGTTATCGGATCTCCGACCTTTATCTCACTCGGGTCGACGGACTTGACATATATTATCGAACCCACATGGTATGTCGGTTCCATAGAGCCCGACAGCACCGCATAGACCTGAAGTCCGAACACCCTTGCGCCGACGAGCAGCAGGGCTATGATGACCACGATCGCCACCAGCACAGTGGATATAACATTCCATATTTTCTTTACAGATTTTCTCATAAGATTTCTCACTATTTTCAGTACAGCCTGTTGTACATATGTATTAACACATGTCAACTCACCGTGCAAGGTCAAAATGGGCTTATTATTTGTTAAATATGCTGTATATTTGTCTGGTTTTGTCGAACGCTTCTATTAATTTAAATAAATATTTCACTATTTTAGTCAAATGTTTCCTTCTGCTCTAAGTGTGAACACCTTGTATAGTTGAATTTTTAAAAGCACCTCATTTCAAGTTGACGGATGCAAATATATTAATTATAATAAATATAGATAGGTGGTGTTTTCCATTCGCACGATCGACACATTTGAATACATATCCGTACTGCGTGAGCTTGTCGAAAGTGGCCACGAGGTTTGCGTCAAGGTAAGCGGATACAGCATGTATCCATTCCTGCGCAGCGGGCGTGATACGGCCTTTTTCAGAAAGCCCGACCGCAAGCTGCGTGTCGGCGATATCGTGTTTTATCAGCGTCTTAACGGGCAGTATATCCTCCACCGCATATGCGAGATTGACGACAGCGCCCTGTACATGCTCGGTGATAGCCAGCGGCAGGTCGAGGGTCCTATCCTACCCGAGCAGGTGTTCGCCGTGGTGACTCATGTCGAGCGTGACGGCAAGGAAATTTGGCCGGACGATAAGCTATGGAGCTTCTACGCAGGCCCTTGGCGGCACCTTATCTCCGTCAGGCCGTGGCTCATAAAGCTGTACACCGTCCTGCACCGTGACAACTCATACTACAATAAATAAGCCTCCGGCCGAGCCGGAGGCTTATGTTATATAACTGCGTTTATTTCCTTTAGCTTTGCGACAAACTCCTCGGCGTCGCTCCGTGCGGTCTGCTCGTCGGTCTCAAACTCGTCGAGTATCGCGGTGACAAGCTCGTCCATGGTCGCTCCGTTTTCGAGCGTTTTCCATATGAACGCACCGACCTCGTTGCAGGTCACGAGCCCGCCGAAGCTCTTTGCCGCCGTGCCGACCGGCACAAGTACCAGCTCGCCGGCAATGTCTCTGGCTATAAATTCAGGGTTGGTTTTCATTTTCTTTCTCCTCGGCAATGGCATTTTCGCTTTCTTTAATAAGTGCCCTTGTCCTGCGGCAAATATACTCGGGCGCCTTCTCAAAACCGCCGGTCTCGCAGTAGCAGGATGCGGCACACACCATGCAGACCTCACGGTCGGGACAGGCGGTGCACTTTGCTGGCACGAGTATCTTTGCCGTGTCCTCACGCACCCTTTGCCACGCCTCGGCAAAATCGGTGGTCTTAACATTTGCCGATGGGCGGGGTATCATGCCGCACAGCGATATCTCGCCGTTCCAGTTGACCCAAAATGCGGTGGTTCCGGCTCGGCAACGGATATGCTCCGTGGGTGCGTCTAAGCACTCCTCGTCGATGGTGCCGCCGCTGCGTGCGATGCGTGCCATGCAGCGCTCCTTGAACTTCTCGGCCGGCAGGCGCAGCCTCTCGCTTTTTACAGTAAAGGCTGCATCCTCCTCGGCAGTCATGCGGTCGTTTTCGCCGATGCGTGAGCCGTCACGCCGAAGCGGTGGGAACATGTAGCTTGCTATCTGCACATTGCAGTCGTTTTCCTTGGCAGTGTCGAGTATGCCGACCATGTCGCCACGGTTGTACCGTGTGACACTGTAATTTAGCTTGACCCTTATGCCCTCTCTGCGCATACCCTTGAGCGCATGCATTGCTCGGTCGAACGCCTCAGGCACGCCGCACAGCTCGCTGTAGGTCTCACGACTTGCTCCGTACAGCGACATATTCACTCTGGCAGGTGGGTCGGATGCCAAAAAGTGCAGCATATCATCGTCGATGAGCGTGCCGTTGGTGTTTATCGACACCACAAAGCCCAGCTTCTTTGCGGCTGTATAGATTTCACGAAACTGCGGATGTGTCAGCGGTTCTCCGCCGGTCAACAGCAAGTACAGCATGCCGCTATCTCGGCACTTTTTAGCAAGCGTGATCCACTGCTCGGCGCTCATTAGTCCGCCCTCGGCCTCGACCTCCGCTCTAGGCTTGCGCACATAGCACATCTTGCATGCAAGATTGCAGCAGGGCGTGAGCTCAAATGTGCCGGACAGCGGAATGCCCGCACGAGCCGCACGACTGTGCAGGTGGCGGCTTATTCTAGATTCGACATATTCGTTTTCCATTATTAACCTTCTCCATAGAGGAAGTCCGACAGCGTCTCGACCGCCGACACATCCGGCAGACAGTCGAGTCTCAGAATTTCGGTGCTGTTTATGAGTTCTGACATTAGCCCGACGAGCCGCACCGGCTCGCCGTCAATGTTGCAGCAGGCGCTTTGACCGAAAAGCGAATGCAGCGCCTGCGAGCCCGTGCAGCGGTGTAGGCTGTTTTCCTTTGCCTGCCCGAGCTCGATTATCGCACGCAGCGGTGCGGTGACATTTTCGCATATTCCGGATGTTCCGGCAAAATATATCCCACCTGCGGTGAAGCCGTCAGCGCTTTTGCGCACCAGTACCCTGTCGCCGTTAATGACGGCGGCGCTGCGGTGCCTTCGCCACAGCTCGGCCTGCGTGGATTTGCCTGTGCCGCTAGGTGCGGAGAATACGATTGCCTCACCGTCTACGACAATGTGCGCCCCGTGCAGCACAAATGCGTCAAATTTCAGCAGCATGTGACTAAGCGGCAGGTGGCGCAGCACCGAGTCGACCGTGAAGTCGGCAGCGTATCTGTCGAGCACCTGCATTTTGCAGTGGTCTGCGTAAAACTCGGTGCAAGAAAACGGGCGATGCGGCGTATTTGCCTCGAGTATTGCCGTTTTAACAAAAAAATCGGCGCAGTCTGAGGTATCGGGCACGGTGTCGGTAAAGTGCAGCGATATCGTATAATCGGGCGTGCCGTTGTAACTAAACTTGCGCAGCTCGGCATTGTCGGTAAGTGGTTCTTCGCTCTCGATACCGAGGTGAATACCCGAAAAATCGTAGGTTTTAATGTGCATATGTCACAAACATGAGCCGTGAGGCATCGGGGTCAAAGTGCTTTGCGCTCAAAGCGACTGACTTGCCCGGGGCAAGGCTCTCCTGCGTTCCGGCACGGTAGGTTATGCCGCCGATGTACACGCCGTCGGTGTAGTTTTTATAGTAAACATAGATAGGTGCAGCAATGGTTTGGCCGGAGATATTCTCAACGATTATGGCGTTATTGCGCTGGGTAATTTTGAGCAGATTGCTGTACATGGACGGGGCTTCGTCGAACCATGCAATGTTCTCCTGCTTGAGCGTCACTTCGCCCTTTGACGATACAAACGCTTTCTTGTTCATCTCCATTGCTCTAACGGTCGCACCGGCGGGCACGGTAGACAGTTCAAAGACATAGTCCTCCTTGCCGGCAGCAAGGACGAGCTTTGCATATTGAAGATCGCTGTCTGAGTCGTTGCGGAAGGTCGCAGCGAAAATGCCGCTCATGACCTCGTCGCTGCCGTCCTCGACATACATGCCGGAGATGTTCTCCAGCGAGACGACGGATATGCCGCCTGCGGATGCGTCGATTTGGATATCCGCGACATTGACTGATTCGGGGTTTGACTCGGTTTCGTTTTTTCGGGTGAATATCAGCACCGCTGCGACGGCGACGATGAGCACCAGCACGGCGGCGATTATCAGCTTTTTCTTTTTCATTTGCAACACCTCGCACGGCTATTATACATTATAATATTTTGTTTGTACAGAAAAAACCGGCAGCAAAAACGCTGCCGGTTTCTTGTTTTGAATCATGAACTAAATGCGAGATTATTTGCCACAACGGTATTATAGCAGGCCGTGCCATTCTCTCCTTCGTACCTAGGAATGGTTTCGCAAATTTCTTTGGTTACAAAGATATAATCCGGTCCCATCTTGTAGCTACACGACTTGTAGTCACTTGTATTAACATTATAGGCGCCAAAACCTGCACCGCAGTTGCCCGCTATAGAAACGGACAGCTCGTATTCTTCGCAAAACAGTTCGGGCTTAGTATATACTTTTTTCATTTTTTCCAACCTCCAAACAGTTTCTTGAAGAAGTCGCCGATCTTTTTCAAGATATTCATAAGTGCGTTATCCTGATCCTGGTCGTCGTCATCGGGCTGAGGATCTTCGCTGGGCTGAGGCTCCTCGGTGGGTTCAACGCTCGGCTCGGGATCTTCGCTCGGTGTCGGGTCTTTGCTGGGCTGAGGCTCCTCGGTCGGCTCAACAGTCGGCTCAACGGTCGGTTCAATAGGCATGGGCTCGGTCGGAGTGTTTACATAGGACATCATTCTCTCTGCTGCAAGCTTGCCGAGCTCGGGAGTGACTATTATTGCGGTCTGAAGCTGTGCATCGTTTTTGGTGGTCTTGAGCACAGTCAGCGAAATTACGCTGCTACCGGGATTTACAACGACAACCGTAGCATCCTCGGTCATGTACTGCTTTATGCTATAGTACATATCGGTCGCAGATGTTACTTTGATCGTATGTCCGTTTATTATGACCTCGCCCGAGTCTCTGCCGGCCTGCTTAATACCAAGCTGGATGTCTGCAAGCTGTGCTGCATTTTCGATCTTGAAAGCAATGCCCTGACCCTGGCCGAGGTAAACCTCGTTCTTAGGTCCGTAGTTGGTATAGTCCGACACACTTGTGCCATAGATTTTTTTATCGGTAACATTGCCATGCTCGTCATATGCCAAGCGAGTTTGGCTATCGAGGAACACTGCACCTTTTTCAGTGGTGCTGATCGCACCGAACGAATTGGCGTCGAGCAGCATGCTGCGGACGGTCTTGTACTGTGCATTTGCTTCGCCCACTTCGGCATATGCGTTGTTAGCATCGACATTGCCCTTGAGCGGCTCATAGATGCGGACTGCATCGAGGCAGTAGGTGTAATGGCCATCGTTGTTTCCGTCAAAAGATTTATCGAAAACAACGGTGAGTGTTACGGTGTAGGTGCCATACGGCAGGTCAAGAACCTGTACGGTCGGTGTCTGGTCATAGTCGCCGTTAGCGAACGAATTGACCATGAACTTCTTCGTTGCACCGGTAGTTTCGTTCTCATACTTGACGCTGACATAACCTGCGTCGTTATCCGAGGTGGAGTAGACGGCGAAGCCGGTGCCGGTGAAGGTGAAGCTTGCGGTGGGGTACTCGCCGGTGTAGGTCGGGAAGTTTGCGCCGTACTCGTTATTGACGGTCACATAGTGAGCGCTGCCGTTGGAGTATGTCGTGTACTGACCGTAGGCTGCGTCGTAACCGTAGGCATTGTCGTTGACATTCTGGAACTTGCCGGTTATCCCCGTGCCGGCAGTCTGCCAGTTGCCACTGGTGGTCACAAAGCTGTCCTCATAGTAAACGGAGCTTGCGGGGATGATGTTGACGCTTGCATACTTGAAGCCGTTATCTACGGCGGCGGAGTAGTAAACAGTATCAACACCGTTGAGTATCTCCTCGGGGGTGTAGGTCAGGGTGCTGTCGGCAAGCTGTGCGCTGCCGTAGGTGGTCTTAGCGGACTTTGCGCCGCTAAACTCGTCGTTTAGGGTGATGCCGGTATCAAGTGCTGCGGAAGGTGCCTTTGCGCTGATGCCGTTTGCGGAGCCAACGAGCTCGATCTGCACGGGGAGACCGAAGTCAACAACAGTGTTGCTCTTGCTGACACCTGCCCTTACGACTACGGTAACATAGCTTTCATAGGTCTTCTCGCCGAGCTTATAGGTGAGCTTTACATTGACAACAGTGTCGCTGCCGTCAAATGTAAGGGTCGAGGTGCGTTTATCGGTGTCGCTGATAGCCGCATTATCGCCGGTGGTTTTCCAAGCGTAGGTGCCGCTTGTCATGTCGAGGCCGGATGCGCCGACACCGACGGGCTGTGCGGTGAGTGCAAGGGTATCGCCGGGGTTAATGCCGGTTATGACCTTGATGTTGGGATATGCGCCGTCGACGATAGCATCGCTGCCGATCTGAATGTCAACAGCGGCGGTGACATTGGTTATCAAAACGGTGTCGCTGCAGTAGGTAACGCCGTCCTTAACATAGGCTGCGGTGAGGTTTGCGGTGCCTGCCTTATCGGTGAAGTGCAGCGTTGCGTTCGTGCCGCTGCTGGAAACAGTAAAGATAGTTTCATCGCCGCTTGTCCATACCCAGCTGCCGCCTGCGGGAAGCTCGGCAAGAGGAACGCTGGTGTAGGTCACGGAGACATCCTTAGTTCCATCGCCCGAATAGTTCTCAAATTCGTAGGCGTCGGGATATTCGCCGTCAATGCAGATATCTGCGGTGAAGGTGATGTTGGTGACGGTCGCTTTGTCAGTCATGGTGTAGACCGTGCCGTCAAGCTCTTTCCATGTTACGGTCATGGTCAGATTTGCAACGCCGCCCTTTCCAGTGAGGACTACATTGCCGTTAGAGTCGATTTTTGCAACAGTTTCGTCATCGCTCTCAAAGGTCACGCTGCGGTCGGCGCTTGCGCCGTAGGTGTAGCCGACGAATTTGTCGTAGGTCTTGAAGCTGTTGGTCGGGAATGTAAGGTTGTTTACATTCTTGCCTTTGCTGTTCATTGTCGGGGAGTTGAGCAGGTTATCGGTAAGCGTGTAGTTAAATTTAACTACCGTACCGTTTGCGCCGTTGAAGAATGTCTGGTTTTTGCTTGCGGATGCAATATCAAGTTGTGTGTCAACAGAGCCGGAAGCATACAGCGTTACAAGGTTTCCGCCATCCTTAGTGTGATCATGGGCACTGTCTTTTATTCCGCGGAAGCTGTATCCGCTTACAACATCATCCCAGCTATCTTTATTGGGTACATCGTTAAAATAACTAATATACTTATCACTGTTTATATCGGGGATTATAGAACCGTAGTAAAGGTAGCTCTTATACGATGTTGCGGAGTTATACGGCATTATCGTATTAAAGCTGTACCATGCACTTGACGATGTGCCCTTTACACTTACATCTTTCCTTACGCCCGTATCGTAAACATCAGGAGCATACAGTGTGGGGAAATACCACGCAAGGTACAAATCGCTATACGCACGGTTTTGCCATTTAATCTCGGACTGAGCAGAAGTGGTCTGCTGCCAGTAAGCTGCCTGATAGCTCTTATCTGCAGGAATTACAACATTACCTCTATTTTCAGCGATTGACTGAACTGCAAAATACGGAGCACCGGAAGTGCCTTTCTGTAAGGTAGTAGCTTTCAGAACGAAGTCCGTAATCGGGTTGCCGTAAACTGCGCCACGCTTGGAGGTACCCATACCGCTGCCGGTAGGTCCCGCTGTCTCGTTTCCATCGGTCGCCATAAGGTAGATAGTACCCTGCTGATCGGTGCTGCCTGCAGGCAGATTTTCATCGCTGCCGAAGAAGTAGCACTTGCCGCCCTCAGTAGCGTTGGTCGCTATGTAAAGGTTGCCTACCATCGCCACTTTGTTTGCAGCTTCGCCGGTAGGAACGCTCTTGAAAATGCTGATGGGGATCTGATTAGTCACTACATTCTGTCCCGTGAGCGTGTAGTGAATATGGTCAGTCGTATAAGCGTCGGCTATGACCTGTTGGCCGGGATGGCCGCTGCGGTCAACGCCGATAGCATCGCTGGTGGTAATGAGACCGAACGAGCCGTCAGTCTTGGGGTCAACGGTCATGTAGTCATCATCGGTTGTGGTCTTTGCATTGTCCTTGAGCCACTTGTTTACCTCGAGACGGACATTTTCCATCTGAGCAATAGTGTCCTCGTTGGTAGTGACGGTATCTTCACGGGTGTAGCCTATCCACGGGCTGATATCAAAGAAGTATATCTCTATGCCCTTTGCGTGGGCGGCCGAGATAAGCTGCTTATAGCCGTTTATGATCTCGTCGGCGGAGGGAGTACCGTCAAAGTACTGAGAAAGGTTAGAGCAGTTGGGGTGAACGATATCATTGATACCGATCTTGACAAAAACCTTCTTCACGCCCGTGAGACTGAGCGCATCCATGTCAAAGCGGTTCAGAAGTGCATCGCCCTCGAGCGGACCATCGGGGCCTACGCCTTCCTGCAGAAGCTCATTGCCCTTGATGCCTGCACCGACAACTGCGACCTGACTTACGCCGCTGTTTCTCAGCGTAGACTGAAGCAGAGAAGGAATGTAGTTCGTGACGGTGGAGTCGCCGATTATCACAGTGGTGTATGCAGAGGGATTCGAGGTCTTTGCCTCAATGCAGTTGAGCATCGGGGTAAGGTTATAATCGCCGACATTGGCATCCTTCTGTGCAAGCTTACCCAATGCGCCGTAAGACCACTCATCGTTAGTAAGCTGATTGCCCGACCAGCAGTAGGATATGCTGCCGGTGAGACCTGCGTCACGCACCTTGCCGGAGTTGGTGACATAGCTCGAGAACACAAGGTAGCCGCCGGAGCTTACAGTCTTGCCCATAGTGAACCAGTCAGTCCACACATAGCCGCCCTTGGGTATCGAGAATGAGGTGCTGCCGTTGACTGTAATATTTACAAATGTGCTGCTGTCAACCGCAGTAGCATTTCCGTCACCGGCAAGGCCGACATTCATCTTGGAGACATTGATAGCTTCAGAACCGTAATAGTTCGTGAGCTTCACTCTGAATGTCGTTCCGCCTGCGGAGACCTGAATCCTTGAACGGAAGGTCGAATTGGTCGCAAAGAGCCCGTTGCCGGTAAAATACTTGTCAACGAGCGCAGCCTTCGTCCTTTCGCCCTCAAGGTTGGTCATCGCAGTGTACCATGCGGTGATCACACCGTCGTTTGAATACGACGCAGCATCAGCTTCCGTGTCAAGCACCTTGAACGGCACGCCCGCAAACAGCGAGAACGCCATCACAAGGCAAAGCAGGAAGCTCAAGCCTCTTCTTGTTTTACTCATGTTCCGATACCTCCGGATCAAGGCCGTTTCCGGCCAAATTTCACAGAATAAATTTTTCCGATATTTGGGTCGAGCCCCCCGCAGGGAATACTGACCCTATTATCAGATTTACATTATACAAATTTTTCTTCGGCTTGTCAATAAAATGAAACGCTTTTTTAGCCGAAATTACGCCGAATTTGCCGGTGCTTTTGTGCAAAAGCACCGCAGGCAAGTTCAGTCTGCGGTGCTCGGAATATTAACTTATCGCCGTCTTTACGACCTTGATGACACTCTCAAGCTCCGCATCGGTCATCTTCGTGTCGCTCGGCAGGCAGACGCCACGGGCAAACAGGTCGTCCGACACGGGCTCGGCCGATGTTTTCACAAATTTATTTGCCTTGAAAACCGGCTGCAGGTGCATCGGCTTCCATACCCGGCGTGCCTCGATATTCTCGCTCTGCAGGGCGGCTATAACCGTCTCGGGCGAGGCTGCATCGAGCAGTGCGACCGACAGCCAGCGGTTCGGCCTCGTGTCCGGCAGTGCGGGCGACATCTCAAGCGGAAGTCCGGCAAAGGCCGCCTCGTATGCCGCAAAGATCTCACGCTTGCGGCGCACACGCTCGTCAAGCACACGCATCTGGCCACGGCCGATGCCTGCGGAGATGTTGCTCATGCGATAGTTGTAGCCGATCTCCTCGTGCTCGTACCACGGGAACGGCTCACGAGCCTGCGTTGCAAGCTTCAGTGCGTGCTTGGCATCGGCCTCGTCGGTGCACAGCAGCATGCCGCCGCCGGAGGTCGTGATTATCTTATTGCCGTTAAACGACAGTGCCGCAAGCTTGCCGAAGGTGCCGCACTTTTTGCCCTTGTACTCCGAGCCCAGCGCCTCGGCCGCATCCTCGATCAGCGGTACGCCGTATTCGGCGCAAAGTGCGCTTATCTCGTCAAGCTTGGCCGGTGTGCCGTAAAGGTGCACCGCAACGACAGCCTTGGGTCTGCCGTACTGCTCAAAGGCTTTCTTGAGCGCATCGGGGTCAAGGTTCCATGTCTCACGCTCGGAGTCGATGAACACAGCCTCCGCTCCAAGATACGCTATCGGATTTGCCGAAGCGGAAAAGGTGAGGTCCTGACAGAAAACCATATCCCCCCTGCCGACCCCTGCGAGTATCATCGCAAGATGGAGCGCCGCCGTTCCGGCAGACAGTGCAACGGCGTTGGCCGCACCCGTGTATGCCTTGACGGCTGTCTCAAATTCGTTGACATTCTCGCCCAAGGGTGCTATCCAGTTTTTGTTGAACGCATCGTGTATATACTCAAGCTCATAGCCCTCGGCGGACATATGAGGGCTTGCCAAAAATATTCGCTTTTCCATAAAAATCTCCCTCGTTTTTCGATGCCTTCTATTATAATACTTCTTCCTGCGTGTGTAAACAAAAAATGCATTGCTTTTGCAATGCATTTTTGCCGGTCTCAGCCGATTTTTTCGTAGTAGACCTTATTCACCGGCGCATCTTCGGCACGGGAATTTTTCGCGCTTAGCCTGAGACGATCGCCGACAATGTCAAAGTATGTGTAATCGCCGAGGCTGCCGTCGGGGAACTCCCGGAGCAGAACCAGCGTATCGCCGGAAACGCACCACATTCCTTTATCCGAGCCGAAAGCGTAGTCGCCCTCCGAAAATATATTCAGCTCCGTACCGTTGCTCTCATAACTCCACACGCCGTAAAGGCTTTTGTAACGAGATACATTACGCCTGAAATATCGATATGTCTCGCTGTCGGACTTCATGACCATAAAGTCATGGATTTTGCCGTCGTCATACTCAAACTCCACGGTGTAGACCGTGGTTTTGCCGGACATGGTAATCTCTATCTTATTGCTGCCGCAAACCTTCCATGTTCCCTGACCCGGTATCAAGCCGCCCAGGAAGGTGCCGTCCTTGTTGAATCTGTCGCCGACGAAGAACCCTTTTCTATCCCACCATTCTCCGCCGTATTCGGTGATTTTATCAAACAGCTTGCTGTTTTTGCCGCTTGAGCTTGATGATGAGCTGTTGTTGTTCGTGACCTTTGCGGTGCTCGCCGGTTCGGGGGCGGCGGTTGCCGTGGGCTTGGCAACAAGGTCATCGGCTATGAAGAAATGGCTGGCAACGCCGCTTTTGTTGGACGACAGCGCAAAGTACGGGTTCTTCCAGAGGTGGTTGAAGCCGTAGCTGTTTTCATACGGCTCGTTGCCGCATTCATAGCTCACACCAGGCACACCGCAGGGTCGCTCGGTCGGCGATTCTTTGTTTTCTATCTTCGTGCCGAAAATATACTCGTCAACGCCGTCGCCGTCGATGTCCTTGGTGAAGCATTCCGTGACAAACGGATACTGCGAAATCAGCTCCGCTATGCTCTCGAGCATATCCGCAGGCTGGTCGAAAAACGAGCTAAAGCCCCTCGTTGCATCCGGCAGCTCTCTAAGCTCAAGCTTATTAAGCTCCTTTTCATATTCCTGCTGCGTCGTTTCCTTCTCGCCTATGTAATAGTATTTCCCCGATTCCACGGCAGCAGACGGGTCATCGACATAGGATGTGCTCAGGCAATAATCGTGAGCGGTGCCGTCATAGCAAAAATAGCTTTCATAGCCGTGGGTAATTACGGAATATGCGTTTTTAATATAAATACTGTCGTCGGCTTCGGAATACAGCAGCTTCAGGCTGCCTGCCGCACCCCAGTTGAAAAATATCGTGGGAGTCGGCTGGCTCTCTCCGCCCTTAAACAGCATCCAGAACTGCTGTGCGTCGTCATAATGAACAAGCCAATCGTCAATGCCGTCGTGGTCGTAGTCAAATCTGTAAACCTTGGTGGTGTTGCCGTCGTACATTCCGCTCATCATCGATATCATGGCAACATACGCAGCCTCGGCATAATCCTGCGCCGTCTTGGATTCCGTGTCGCTGCCGGCGCTGCCGTTATTCGACTTGCCGCAGGCACATATGCCGAAAACGAGGGTGAGTGCGAGTAAAAACGCAATTATTCTTTTCATTTTTCCTCTCCGTTTCTATTTTTCTCCGTTTCCTTAGAATAACATGCCGGAGATAAAATCGCAATACTTGGCAACAGACTTTTGCATTTTTGTGTAAGAAAATGGCGCATTTTGCACATCCTTCGGTAAGCTTATATTTTGCTGCCGTCGCATATTCTTCCGTTTGCTGCAAACACTAGCACGGAAGAAGTATTCAGGCAAAGGAGAAAGAAATATATGAAAGCAACCGGAATAGTCAGAAGAATCGATGATCTCGGCAGGGTCGTCATCCCCAAGGAGATCCGCCGCACCATGCGTATCCGTGAGGGCGACCCGTTGGAGATATACACCGACAAGGACGGCGAGGTCATCTTCAAAAAATACTCGCCCATCGGCGAGCTGTCCGACTTCGCAGCACAAATTTGCGAAAGCCTGCACAAATCGACAGACGCCATCGCCGCAATCTGCGACCGTGATGCGGTCATCGCAATTTCCGGCGGCGCAAGGCGTGAGCTCATGGATAAGCGTATCTCCGCCGGACTGGAGCACATTATGGAGAACCGCAGCACCTACCGCTACGACGGCAGCGGCTGCATTCCAGTTTCCGACAGTGAGGAGAAGCTGTGCGTCTCGGTCGCAGCACCGGTCATATCCGAAGGCGATGTGATGGGCTGCGTGATGTTCGTTGCGCAGCAAAGCTCCGCACCGTGCACCGACATTGAGTATACGCTTGCGCAGACCGTTGCGTGCTTCCTCGGCAAGCAGATGGAAAGCTGAAAAAACGCTGATGCTGTGCGCATCAGCGTTCTTCATTAAACGGTCACCTTTTGGTGCTCGGGGATATGGTAGGTCGGGACTATCTGTGCGATTTTATCACGCAGCGCCCGCTCTGAGGTCTCGTTTATTGCCTTGAGCTCCATGAGATTCTCCTCAAACTCGGCTTTGTCGAAGTCGACCTCGCTGCCTATGTAAATGAGGTCGTTTTTCGTCTTTTTAAGCCCCTCGCCGGACATGAGCAGCTCCTCATAAAGCTTCTCGCCCGGGCGCAGGCCGGTGTACTCGATCTTGATATCGACATCCGGCTCAAAGCCCGACAGCCGTATCATATTGCGGGCAAGATTGTCGATCTTCACGGGCTCGCCCATGTCAAGAACGAATATCTCGCCGCCGTTTGCGTAGGCGTTGGCCTGGAAAATAAGCTGCACGGCCTCGGGGATGGTCATGAAGTAGCGTATGACCTCCTTGTGCGTCACGGTAACGGGGCCGCCCTCCTTTATCTGCTTGCGGAAAAGCGGGATAACGCTGCCTGCCGAGCCCAAGACATTTCCGAAGCGCACGGCGACAAACTCGGTTTTCGAGCGCTCGTTGACCGTCTGCACGACCATCTCGCAGATGCGTTTTGACGCACCCATGACATTGGTGGGGTTGACGGCCTTGTCGGTAGAGATAAGTATAAACCTCTGCGTGCCGAAGCGGTCGGCAGCTCGGGCGACATTATATGTGCCGAACACATTGTTCTTTATCGCCTCAAACGGTGAGTCCTCCATGAGCGGAACATGCTTGTGTGCCGCAGCATGGCAGACAAGGTCGGGGTGATATTTTGCAAAGATGTTGTTGACCCTCGTCTCGTCACGCACAGAGCCAATTAGCACGACAAGGTCAAGCTCAGGGTGGCGATGCCTAAGCTCCATTTGTAGGTCGTAGGCGTTATTTTCATAGATATCGAAGACAATGAGCTGCTTAGGTCCCATTGCCGCCGCCTGACGGCAAAGCTCGCTGCCGATGCTTCCGCCGCCGCCCGTTACCAAAACCACTTTGTCCTGTACATATGCCTTGACCTCGTTGAGGTCGGTCTTGACCGTGTCACGGCCCAGGAGGTCTTCGATATCGACATGCTTGATGCTCTGGATGCTGACCTCTCCGTTAGCAAGCTGATAAAGCCCCGGCAGGGTGCGCAGGCTGCATCCGGTCAGATGGCAGATATCGAGGATATCAAGCCTTTCACGGCGGCTTGCGGAGGGTATGGCAAGCACTATCTCCTCAACGCCGTATTTCTCGGCCATGTGCAGGATATCGTCACGCCCGCCGACTATCTTCACGCCACGCATGTAGCTGCCGTGCTTGGAGCGGTCGTCGTCGATGATGCACACGACATTGTTCTCGGAATGTGCGCTGAACTGGAACTCACGCAGAACCATCGAGCCTGCCTGTCCGCCGCCGATGAGCATTGTGCGCTTTTGCCCGATGCCGCCGTGGGAGCGCATCCTTGCACGGCGAAGCTCACGGTACAAGAGTCTGAGTGCCGAGCAAAGCGCCGTAAGAGCGCCGGCATACAGCAGCACGAAGCTGCGGGGCATGGATATCTTGAGCATCATCATGCCGACAACGCACACACCGGCGGAGATCACTGAGGCGATAAAGACCCGGACAAGCTCGGCGGTGCTTGCAAACTCCCACAGGCTGTCATACAGCTTCATAAGATAAAATATGAGCAGAGAACCGAGCGTGTTGAGCCACGAGTAGGTCACGAGCCCGTCCATATACCCCGACTGCCGCAGCTGCTCAAAGTCAAACTCAAAGCGTACGAACAGTGCCAAAAATGCCGCAGCGTTTATCAGTATCGCATCCGCTATCACAAGACAGACTACCCTTATAAACTTCGCTCTGTTAAATTGCACAAGCCTTTTTCCCATTCTCCGAAGCTTCCTCACATTTTGTTTATGTCAGACATTATAATACAACTATTTAAACCTGTAAATGACATATTTGTCCTTTTTGCTTCTTTTATTGATAAATTAGGCATATCATGATAAAATGGCTCAAAAACAGAAAGGATAACATCATGCCAAACATAAAGGGAGAATCCGAACTTACTTTTTTTGAGGCGGCGAGCATCATCGTCGGTCACGGTGTCGGCGCAGGTATTTTGTCCGTGCCGTATCTTGCGGCGCACAACAGCTTCCGTGAGATGATATGGATACTGCTTTTCGGCTACATAGTCGCACTTGTCCTCCATTTCGTCATCGCCGAGCTTTCGTACAACAACAACGGTGCGCAGTTTATCTCCTGCTTCGATGCAGAGCTGTTCTCCGGCGTTATCAAGAAAATTTTCACCTGGGCAGCGTTCTTGCTGCTGGGTCTGTCCGTCATCGTCAATGTCAGCGCATTTCTGACAGGCGCCGCTGCGGTGTTTCGCTCGTGGTTCGGGCTGCCGGATATCGTCGGTATGCTCATCTTCTATGTCATCGGCGCAGGTGTTGTATTCGTCGGCATGAAGCTCGTCGGCATATGCGAAAAGATTGCCGTCGGCTCGATGGTCGGCGTTGTGGGCATACTGTTCGTTGCAACGCTGCTTAACAAAACAAGCGCCTTCCCCACCGGCTGGCACGGACTTAATAACGCCTTGGCGCTGTTCGGCATGATAAGCTTCTCACTTTCGGCGGTCATGAGCACCCCGCAGGTGGTCAAGGGCTTAAACGGCAATGTCAAGCGCATCCGCGGCGCTATCGCAGCGGGGCTCGGCATTAACGCCTGCCTTATTCTGCTCATCACCACGATGACCCTGCTCGGTGCAGGCAAGGATATCACCGAGGACGGCGCACTTGTCGATCTGTCCCGCCACCTCGGCGGCTGGGTCAGCATCATCGGCTACATCTTCACGCTGCTGGCGCTCGCCACAAGCTTTTGGGCGAATACGCTCAACCTGCGTGATATCGTCGGCGAGCAGACCGGCTGGAGCAAGAATATAAGCTGGCTCGCTGCCTCCGCTCCCTGCCTTATCCTTGCGCTGTTCGGGCTGTCGAGCTTTGTCGGCTTCACCCGCTTTGCAAGCATCATCCAGGTAGTGACCGGTATCGGCATCATCGTTGCCTACAACCGTTCGCGCCACCGCACGGGCGCTTCGCCCATCTGCGGCAAATTCGGCTCGCTGCCGTTCCAGATATTCATCGTCGTGTTCACGCTGCTGTCGAGCGTGGGTGCGCTGCTGCCGGTGACCTGATATGAACAAAGCGCTCATCATTGCGGCGGCCGCCGTGCCGGTCTGCGCCGTTTTGGATATCTACCGCTTCGTGTTCTGGCGCAGCCGCTCAAAGCTCAGCACCCTGCTTCTGGACAAAAAGGGTCACGCCGAGGACTACTATGTGCGGCGTGACAGCGCTGCCGACAGACTGCGGGAGAAGATGCATGTACGCTACACCATAAGCTCCGACCGCGGCGAAACGCTTCAGGGCTTTTACTATCCCGCCGGCAAAAAGCCGGGCAAAAAGTTAGTGTTTATCGTACACGGCTACCACTCCGAGCACGCCGAGACCGCAGGTATGTTCTATGACCTGTACCACAGCCGGGGCTTTGATATCTTCACCTGCGACAACACCGCCTCCGGTGAAAGCGGCGGCAAGCTCTTCGGCTACAATGTGTTTGAAAGCGCCGACTGCCTTAAATGGCTCAACTTTCTGCGCTCTCAGTTCGGCGAGGATATTAAAGTCGTGCTGCACGGCTTTTCCCTCGGCGGCGCAACGGTCCTCAAGATGAGCGACCGCTGCCCGGACTGCGTGAAGTTTATCGTCTCCGACAGCGGCTTTATCGACGCCCGGGAGATACTGCGCTCGCAGCTCGGCCCGCTCTACGGGCTGATGGCGGGGCTGAACCGCATTGTCGCAGGCTACGACCTTGCCGAGACGGATGTGCGGGAAAACATTAAAAATTCGCCCCTGCCGTTTCTCATCGTGCACGGCAAGGACGACAAAACGGTGCCGTTTTCCATGGCGCCGAGGATATTCGAGCTTTGCCCGAACGACAAGGACTTTCTGTTCACCGAGGGCGCAAAGCATATCGAGACGATGCACATCGCACCCGAGGCGTATGCCCGGAAGCTCGACCGATTCATAAAGGAGTATTTGCAATGAAACTAACCTGGTACGGTCACGCCTGCTTTAAGCTTGAGACCGACTGCGGGAGCGTGGTGTTCGACCCCTACGCCCCGGGTTCCGTGAAGGGGCTGAAGCTGCCCGAAATCACGGCAGACGCCGTTGTTTGCAGCCACCGCCATTCCGACCACTATTGCCCCGAGGCAGTCACGCTCACGGGTTTAACGCCCGGCTTTGCGATGCGCAGCATCTACACCTTCCATGATGAGTCTATGGGCGCAAAGCGCGGGAATAATCTCATGACCGTCGTCACTGCCGAAGATCTCACCGTAGCCCACTGCGGCGATCTCGGTCACGAGCTGAACGCCGAAACTCTGAGCAGTCTCGGCAAGATCGACATACTGCTGATACCCGTCGGCGGCGTGTATACGCTCGATGCCAAGGCTGCAAAGCGGGTCTGCGAGCAGATAAAGCCCACAGTCATCATCCCCATGCATTACCGCTGCGGCAGCGTCGGCATACAATCTCTCGCCCCCGTCGACGAGTTTTTATCTCTGTTTGACGAGGCCGAAATAAACCGCCTGTCCTCAAACACCCTGACGGTAGAAAAGCCCCTTGCCCCATCGGTGACTGTGTTTGAGCTCCTTGAATAATCGCTCACACTGCCTCACACTGCTGTATAATACTCTAAAAAATGAGGCTGTTTTAAAACAGTTAGAGACCACCGTAACTTTCGGTAAAATTACGGAGTACAGTCTCAACCCCTTGTTCCACACCTTTGACACCAACCACTACAAAGCCATTCAAGCGGCAAACGGAGTTACGGACAATTTAACAGCGTTTTTCAAAAGGGCAATTACCCCAAACAAATAGCAAAAACGGAGTGCGATGCACTCCGTTTTTTTCATTTGTTAGCCATTCTCTCAATATCCGCAAGGCGTCTTGCGTAGGCCGCCATGATGACGGGCTCGTACTTGAGCTCGGGGTTCTCGATGCCGAGGAGCTTCATGAGGTACTTGACAAAGCCGGGGTTCATGAGCAGGAACGGGCCGACTATCGCCGTGGAAAAGAAATTATTTATCCGCACGCCCTCAAGCTTGCTTTTTGAATTTATGCCGGTGCCGTAGCTGACCGTGGCAAGAGCGTTTGCGGAGTTATCGCCGTAAAGCTGCGAAAACTCGGCCTTGAAGCCCACTAACTTCATACTCTCAAACTCGCACAGCACGGTGGAATTGTGCCGGTGCATCATGTCACGCTTGGCATATAGGTCAAAAATTTTAAGTCCCTCGATACGGCTGCCATCCTCGTTTTCGATGTGATCGCAGAACACCTCACCGGCATTTGCGGTCATGAGAAACACCGTGCCGCCGGAAACAAGCTGCGCAATGCGCTCACGGTACGGCATTAGCCACGCTATCGCACGCTCCTGAGCACTCTCGGTCATTGCGCCCATGTATATAAGCTGCACATCGCCGTTTACGAATTCCGGCGTATCGCCGAGCGATGTGTACACAAATTCCGCCTCGGGCAGGCACTCCTTAAGATAGCGGTGATTCCAGCAGTCGCCGAAAAGATTTGCCGCCTCGGGATAAAGGACTTCTATCTTCATTTTGCCGCCTCCCTCTTGTCGATCTCGGCCAGAACGCCGTCGCACACGAGCCTTGTCGTCTCGGGTGTGGTCAGATCGTGCAGGATAAACACCTTGTCGGTTCCGTCAAGCAGCAGCTGCGACGGTGCGTCAAGCTCGTTCTCCACGCAGCGTATCTTCTCCTCGGGTATGCCCGCCAGCAGCAGACGCAGGTGGTAGTCATGCAATCTCACGCCGCAGGCAACGACACGGCTTATGCTCTCATCGTTTAGAAATTCAAAGTCTGCATCGTACACCCATGTGACTATCTCGGTCGTCTTTTTGTAGGTCTTATCGTCGAGCATGACGATGACCTCCTTTTGACCGCTTTCCGAGCGGATGTAGTCAAAAACTATCGAGCAAGCCACGGGATTCTGACCCTTGGTCATGTTGGTCACGACCTCGACGCCGTTTTTCTCACGCTTGGTGTAACGGCTTTCCACGATACTCATGTGCTTAAAGCTCGCCGCTATCGCCTCGGCGGAAAGGCCGAAGGTGCGCAGCAGCGCAACGACCGTCACCTGATTGTAGGTGTTGAAAACGCTGTCGCTCATGAGAGGATAGGTCTCGTTCCCGTCGGGAGCCGCAACGGTGAATGTACCCGCCGCCCAATCGGGACTTGCGGTGTAATCGGCCTCGGGCGAGGCAAAGCCGCAGCTTGTGCATCTCATCTTGCCGATGTGATGGTAGCGCACATACTCGTACTCGACCTTGCCGCCGCACTTGGGGCACGAGCGCATGTCGTTTATGATGTTGACGCACTCGGTCCTGTCGGTGTCAAGGCGGGCAATGGAGAAATAGGTGCGCTTGTTGTTAGGTTTAAGCTGGCTGCTTATCGGGTCGTCGGCATTGAGTATCATATGCGTGTCGTCCGGCAGCGCACGCTCGATGATGGAGCTTATAAACTCGGCGTGGGCGTTGCGGCCTATCGAGTCACGGAACAGATTCGTGCAAACGGCATAATCGGGATGGATATAGGCATATATCTTCAGCGAGCTGCGCTCGTCGACCTCGAACACGGCGAGCTGCTTTTTGACATGACCCAAAAGGTTTGCATCCCCCAGCAGCGAGCTTGCGATACCGGCGTCGATGTTCGAGCCCGCCTTGTTATTGAGCACATCGTAGCCGTTTTCCGTCAGCACGTCGAGTATCATGTTGCAGCAGGTGGTCTTGCCGTTTGTGCCGGTGACGGTGATAATGGTCTTGGGCTTATCGATGCGGCCGAGAAAGTCCGGGCACAGCTTGATGGCGATCTTGCCGGGGAAATAGCTTGCATTCATGCCGAGCATCCTTTGCAGCAGCATCGCCGCCTTGCTGACCCATAGCGCTATATAAAATCTGAAGTTCTTTTTCATATCAAGCCTCTGTTAGAAGTAATATTGGTTATTATATCCCCTTTCAAGGGAGATTGTCCATATATTTTTATTTGACAGGGGTATTCGCATACGGTATATTGGTATAAAAAACAATATTCGTCGGAGGATAAATCATGGGTCTTGAATGGTATTGGTGGGTAGTCGTCGGCATTGTGGTTGTCATCTGCATCATGGTCGTCATCGATGTGAGGACAAAGCGTGGCATAAAGGAAAAGAAAGAAGCCGCAGCCGCCGCAAAAAGAAAGCAGAACAAGAAGAAAAGTCCGAGAAAAAATAAAAAGAGAAGATAATTTTTGCGAAAGTTATTGACAAGCAAAAAAAAATCTGTTATATTAACTGAGCCGTGGCCGAGTGGTTCAGTCGGTTAGAACGCCGGCCTGTCACGCCGGAGGTCGAGGGTTCAAGTCCCTTCTCGGTCGCCACTATGCCCCTTGTAATGAGGGGCATAATCTTTGCTGCTGTAGCTCAGTCGGTAGAGCGCATCCTTGGTAAGGATGAGGTCACCAGTTCGAATCTGGTCAGCAGCTCCAAAAAAGCCTGTGATCGCAACGATTACAGGCTTTTTTGTTTTGTCCCTTATTCCCCGATTGCGTCTTTTGGGGCAAATTTGGGGTCATTGGCTATTTCTATTACATCTGCAAAGCAATCCATTACTTCTGCTGCCTTTGCCTCCGCCGAGGCAATTACATGAGCATAGATGTTGCCTGTAGTGCTCGTTTGCGCATGACCAAGATTACGGGATACGACCACCAGCGGCGTCCCCTCTGCGATCTGAAGACTGGCATAGGTGTGCCTGAGCGAATGAACATGAACATCGGGCAAATCATTTCTCTTAACGAATTTATGAAACCATTGCGTTACTGAGTCAGGAAACATAGGCGCTCCGTCTTCCGTTGTAAAAACTCTGTCATCTATGTTAAGCCATGCGTCCCCCAGCAGTTCTTGTTGCCGTTGCTGCCAGCTTTTATATTCTACAAGAAGAAGCTTTGCTGTTCGTGATATCTTTAGCGGTCGCTCGCTCTTTCGGCTTTTAGGTGTGTCCGTATAGCATCCTACTGAAGGATCGTAATTCCATGTCTGCCTGATATTCAGCAATTGATTATCTAAATCAACATCGCTCCAGCGCAGCCCAAGTAGTTCGCCCCTTCTCAGCCCGGACAGCAGGTCAAATGTTATCACGCAACGCCACCGGATAGGCTCATTTGTAAGCAGTTGCAGAAGTCTTCGTGCCTCATCCTCATCGAGATATTTTGCCTCATACCCTGCATTGGACGGCAGATCGGTGCCTGTGGCTGGATTTGAGGTTATATATCCCCATTTCACAGCCTTTGAGAGCACCGAGGATAGTGTTCTAAAATAAGAGTGAACGCTGCTCGCCTTAAGCGGTGTCATATCCCTACTGAACTCAAACACCCTCTCCGGCGGCTCTCCCATTGCTGCAGCAAGCTTCAAGGCGTTTTCTTTGCTCATGTTTTCCTTGCTTGAAAGCTTCTTTACCGCTCCTCTGGACACGCCGGAGATCTTCTGCAGCTGCGTGAGTGTCAGCTGCTTATTTCTACACCACACCGAAATATCGATTTTGCATACCGCAAGCTCACCTGCTTTTATTCCGCTCTCCTGCAGGTTTGTAATAAATGATGCAATATGGGCAGGTCTAAGATCCCTAAGCTTTATATGCCCAATCCCTTGGTTGATCCGCACGAGCTGGCGCTCATACCTCGAAACTGTGTGCGTTTTCAGATTTAACCGTGCATATTCCATGAACTTCTCAGAAAACGCACTAAACCTTATTTTGTCGTCCATCGATATAACGCCGCACTTGACTTGATCCTCAAAAAGGACCGCTTGTTTGTTTAGCTCTTTTTCAATTTGCCGTTCCGTCATTCCCTGCTTTGGCGTCCATGTCATTCGCTTGCGGATGTTTCTGCCGTTGATATCTTGTCCGCAAGAGACGGTAATTCTATAACTTCCGCCCCTTTTCTCAATTGTGGCCATTTTGCTCCTTTCATCTTGCACAGCAGTCCCCCGTGTGTTAATATAAAAGGGTAGACTACTCCCTTGTTCCTATGGTGGTTTTCTACACGACCGTTTCCGTCTCGCACACGGAAGCGGTCTTTTTATTTTGTCGTAGTTTTTACTGCTTGCTCAGTTCCTCAAGCTCTTTCTCAAATTTCTCAAGTGAAGAATTTGCACACAACTTACAGCTTTGGCCGCCATTAAGATTCTCACAGCCGTTAAAGCTCAAGGTATCATTAAAAATATTGATATACACCGTCTCCTTTTTGTTGAATCCTCTGCGGTCGTCCTTGCAAATTACTTCGAGTGGAATTTGTTTTAATCCTTCTATCATTGACAAACCTCCTTGTCTCATCGATTGATTTTTTATTTGTGCCCGAATCGGGCACATTTTTTATTGTCTCACTAATTGGGCTTTGCAGGCCATGTATAGACGCTGGGTCGCCTCGACATCGCTCATTGCTCGGTGCTCCTGCTCGTGATCCAGAAGCCCCAGCTCGTTTATCAGCGTGCTCAGCTTGTGGTTTGGCATATTGGGATAGGCGTTCCGAGCCAAAACAAGCGTATCTATGTACAGCATTCCCATGCTGACACCGGCACGCTTAAACGCATTTGCAATGAACTTGATATCAAAGTTTGCATTATGCGCAACGAGCGGCAGATTGTCGATGAACTCCGACAGCTCCGGCGCAACGGTATCCATGTCGGGAGCGCCCTCTACATCGGCGTTTTTTATCCCTGTGAGCTTAGTAACATTTGAGGGAATGCGTCTGCCGGGATTGATAAGCGAGTAGAAGCTGTCGACTGTTCTGTCGTTCTCACACTTGACTGCTGCGACTTCGATTATTCTGTCGTCGTCCGGGCTCAGGCCGGTCGTTTCGACATCGATGACGATATACTCCGCTGCTGATATCTTCATCTTATCGGGCGCAGGCCGGTAGCCCACACGGGCGGGTGTTTGCGTCTGAGGGGGCTTTGCTTGCTTAGGCATCAACTGTTCCTGCGGTTGAGCTTGCCCGAAGAAGCTGCACGCATACTTATATGCGATCGTACTTTTTGACGGGCTCCAAATATCATCTCCCGGGCGCTTTGAGATTGAACTCCACACCTTTGCATCCCTGCACGCTTCGTCTGCGAACTTGGTATACAGCGGCAGGTCGGTACTCTTGTCTATGTTGCCTGGGGTTATTCCCCTAATTTCGCAATGCACTGCATAGCCGTAAAGCATCGCCTTTTCTCTGTCATCTATTCTTTCAAACACATATCTTGCCGCTGCGTTTCTGCCGTGCAGCCACGACAAGCCCACGCCCATATTAACGGCATACTCCATAAATTCGGGCGGTATATGTGTTGTGTCCCGAGCAATACATGAATTTTCAAAAGCAAACAAGTCGTATCTTGTTGCGCCCTTTGGAAGCGGTAAATTAAATTCGTTTTCGCTTGGTGCCGGCTCAAATTGTGCGTATGATACCTCAAGCGGCTCCATTAGTCCCTCGTGCTTGATTGCATAAGCTCTCGCCCCTGCCTCGTCTACCGCAAAGATAGTTCGGGTGTTTTTGCGATTTGTGCTTTTCTTTTTCCCCGATACAACGAAGGCAGGCATATTTGCAAATCCAAAGTTTTCGTCGGGTGCAGGAGCGTTTCTTACGATATCCTCGCCTTTGTCCTTGAGAACATACTCCTCCGTATAGCTTGCCGCAGTCGAATAAGTCGGCTTTGCCGTTTTTGCCGGTTTGGACGCAGTCTGCTTTGAGTTGCTTGCCTTTGCTTCCCAATTAGGATTCAGAATACCGTAAAACATGCACATCGCCCCTAAACATCCGAGAAGGACAATCAATACGCCCAAGAAAGGCAAATCAGCAAAACATAAAACCACGCCAACAAGTGCAAAAACAATATAGACTATAAGACCCTTGATGTAAAAAGATCTATCCCTTTTCCGTCCTTTTCCCTGTGCTTCGTTTTGACTATTATCCTTCTTCACTCCGCTATCCCCTCACTTAAACTCACAGCTTTGCGCGAAGCTCGACGACACGGCCGAGGATCTGCACAGGGAGCTGCTCGATCTCTTCATTCGTAAAAAACATAGGATCGTACGCAGGATTGCTCGATATGAGCGTTACGCCGTGCGGTCCTTTTTTGATTTTCTTCACCGTGCCTTCATCGCCGTTTACCAAGACGACGGCTATTTCGCCGTCCCGTACATCAGGCTGCTTCCGAACTATGACAGTATCCCCGTCTGATATTTTGGGTTCCATGCTCCGACCTTTTATAACAAGTCCGAAATACTCTCCGTCGGCTGCAGTGGAGGCGTTAATATCTTCCCAATCTATTATTTCTTCGATTGCGTCGATCGGTATCCCTGCAGCAACTCTGCCAAGCACAGGGATTCTTATATACCTGTTCCCGGGACTGTTGGTTTTTCCCACCAAATAATCAATTGATACTTCAAGTATTTCCGAAAGACGGCTCAGGGATGCGCTGTCAATTTTCGTTTCTCCTCGCTCCCAATCTGAGTATCCGCTTTGTGTTATTCCGATTTTTGCTGCAAGTTCCGCTTGTGTTAGTCTGGCAGCTTTGCGAGCATTTTTTAGATTATCATTCACAGAATATCGCCTCCAGCGATTTTATAATATGGCTAATAGCGATATTTTTCAATAATTTAAGTCGCAAAGTGATAATTTACCCATATTTCTCTTGACAAAAGCAAAATTGCAGCTTATATTATGGCTGTAACCCATATAGGAGGTGATAAGATGAAAGGACTCCGAGTCTTAAGATGTAAAATGGGTCTCACGCAGACAGCACTCGCAGCATTGCTCGGCGTTAATCAGTCAACCATTGCCGACTGGGAAAGCGCAAAAAAGTATCCGTCGGCGGACAAGCTGCCTCTAATCGCAAAAACACTCAACTGTACCATAGATGAACTTTACAACGGTCAGTCGGCTTAGTTCCCTTGGATCCCTCCGCAGTTTTGATTTTATACCGGAAAGGTTGGTAATACCATGCAGGACAAATACACAAATATTTATAAAATCGCAAGGAACACTGCCGGCAAGACGCAGGAGCGCTTTGCGGAAATGCTCGGGCTGAGCGTTGAGAGCATCAAGCTTTACGAGAATGGTCAGAACATGCCCTCGGACGATGTAGTCATTCGCATGTGCGAGGTCAGCGGCCTGCACATTCTCGGCTACTGGCATCTGAGCCAAAAGAGCCGTGTTGCGGCCGGCATTCTTCCCGAGGTATGCGAGTGCTCGCTTCCTCAGGCGGTGATACAGCTAATCTGCCGCATAAGGGATTTTGCGGACAAGCACCGCACTGACCACTTGCTCGACATCGCCGCTGACGGCAGGATCGACGAGAATGAGCGAGAGCTGTTCGACCAGATAATCGACGAGCTGCAGGGCATAGTTCAGGCAGCAATGACACTTAAATACGCAAAGGGAGGTAGCTATGTCTATTCCGAGAATGAGAACTGCCGCTAAAGTATTAGAGGAAATCCGGGCAGATGACCCGAACTCTGAAGTAACCCTGAATTACATACGCCGCATAATACGCCTCGGCGCTGTTCCTGTTGTGGAGTGTGGCCGCAAGAAGTTGGTCAATGTTGATGATGTTATCAACCTGCTTGCGTCCGGATACACCATCCCCGAGATAGAGCCGGTTTACGGCATTAGGCAGGTACAGGTATGAACATGGGCGTAAAAAAGCCCCTGCCGACGCAAGCACCGACAAGGGCATGTGGTTATTACCACGAGAACATATTTATTATACAGCATTCCCGCAAAAATTGCAAGAGGGAGGGTGTGTAAATGAGTGAAGTCGTCCGAGTAGAGAAAAGCTCGAACTACACGGTCATGAGTAATGCGCACCTGCGTGACGACCGGTTGAGTTTGAAGGCGATCGGGCTTCTGTCGAAGATTCTCAGCCTGCCCGAGGACTGGGACTACACCATAGCCGGACTTACACACATCTGCTGCGAGGGCAAGGCCGCAGTCGCTACGGCGATACGAGAGCTTGAAGCGGCCGGCTACATAGAGCGCCGGCAGCTGCGTACGCCCGACGGATCCTTCGGCGGCAATGAGTATGTCGTCCACGAAGCGCCGATAGACGCAAATTCACCGTTAACCGATTTTCGGTTAGCGGGTAATCGGTTGACGGAAAACCCGTCGACGGATAATCCGTCAGCGGAAAATCGACCGCAACTAAATACTGATATACCAAGTACGGATATATATTATCCCCCTATAGTCCCCCAACGAAGGCGAAAACGGGAAACGAAAAAGCAGCCGGACTGGAAGCCGGAGCGCTTCGCCGCATTCTGGGAGGTGTATCCCAGAGGAGAGTCAAAGCAGGCAGCAATTGCAGCATGGGACAAACTCAAGCCCGACGACGAGCTTCTTGCCGTCATGGGAAGAGCGCTCAAACGGCAGCTCCGAAGCGAGGAATGGCAGCGCAATATCGGTATCCCGTATGCATCCACATGGATAAACAAGCGCCGCTGGGAGGACGAGCCCCGTGTGCCGTTACCGCACCAAGCCGACACCGGCGGATGGGCACCTGACCCGGAGGTGCTGTGATGAACGAATCGGACAATGCCCTGCGCATCGAGGCGACGGTCATCGGCACGCTTTTGCAGGACAGCAGCCGGATCGGCGAGGTAGTTGCCGAGCTAAGCCCTTCGGACTTCGGTCAGAACATGACCCGCACGATCTATGAGGTCATCTGCAATCTGCACTTTGCCGGTGCGCCCATAAACGCAGTCACGGTGCTGCACGAGCTGGGCGACGAGTGGGAGGCGGCCATTGCGGAAATGCGCAAATATACGACGGCCGATGTCGTGTACTACGCAAACATGGTCAAGGAAGAAAACCGCCTGCACAGCATCCGTGCCGCTGCAATGGGCGTGTCCTCCGCCGCAAATATATCCGATGCCGCAAAAGGCATCGACCGCCTTAATTCCTTGGTGATGACCCGCCGCAGTGCTGAGGTGGTCTCCAGCTCTGACGCCGCTCGGGATTTCCTCTCTACGCCGGAAAAGGCGGAGTATCTGCCGTGGGGTTTTAAGGAACTCGACGAATATGTCGACTGCGAGCTCGGCGACTTCGTCGTCATCGGCGGCTACCCGTCGGCGGGCAAGACACTGCTGTCTATCCAGTTTGCACTTGAAATGGCAAAGCGCTACCGTGTCGGCTACTTCTCGCTTGAGACGAGTCCGAAGAAGCTGACTAACCGCATAATGTCGCACCTATCTGCCGTGTCTCTGTCCAGCATCAAGCACAGAGAGCGGCTAAGCAAAGACGATTGGAAAGCGCTCGCCGCCGCTGCCGAGAAGTTTAACGGTCTTGACCTTGACATGATCGACGCGGGCGGTATGACCGTCCGAGATATTCAAGCGCTAACGCTCAACAAGCAATACCAAGTCATTTTCGTCGACTACCTACAGCTGCTCAATGCCCGAGGTGCTACAAGATACGAGCAGGTCACGAACATATCGCAGGCACTACACACTATGGCACGAGTAAACAGCGTCACGGTGATCGCACTTGCGCAGCTCGCCCGCCCCGACAAAACGCAGGGCAAGCCGCAGCCGCCCACTATGTCCTCGTTCAGAGAGTCCGGCCAGATCGAGCAGGATGCAGACATTGCATTCCTCCTATGGCCTGCCGACCCGAATGACAATTCGTCTGATCGAGTTTTCAAGATTGGCAAGAACAAAGAGGGCGAGCGCATGAAGATGGACATGATTTTTGACGGCAAGACGCAGACGCTGCGGCCACGGCCGGAGACGAAGGGCGAGCATTACCGCAAGATTCACAAGCAAATCAGAGAAGCTGCCAAGGGCAGCGCACCACAGCAAATGTCGTTCACCGAGCTCGGTGATGACGAAGGAGGTGAGTTGCCGTTTTGAAGCCGACAGGAACTATCAGAGACATCGTGATCGGAACGAAAATCAAGTTTGTTCCCGGTTTTATCGTCAGGAACAAAGACTTCCCCGAAGACCGAAAGCACCTGTTTCTCGTGACCGGCACCATCTGCTATGTAAATCACGAAAACAGGATGTTCCGAGCCGTTTATAAGCTGAACGGCCGCACCCTCGGTCAATCGTTTAAGTTTTGAAAAATAAATATTCGGAGGTTATCCATGAGAACAATTTGTGTAATCAATCTTAAAGGCGGCGTCGCAAAGACTGCGACGACTGTCAACATGGCCGCTATCCTTGCCCGCTGCCATAAAAAGCGTGTGCTCGTTGTCGACGGTGACAGTCAAGCGAACACATCCGAGTTTTTCGCAAGTCAGGATGTGATGCTCTGTACCCTCACCGATGCGCTTCGTGGCGAGCCTGACAGCGGCAAGCTTGCAAAGCTGTGCATTGTAAAGTCTAATTTCCCCGGCATAGATCTTCTCCCTGCCGATGATCGCTTGATGGATCTCGACCTCAGTCAGATCTCCGGCGGCAAGGTCTACACCGACTGCCTGCGAGATCTAAAGGGTCTTATCAGCTACGACTATGTGATCATCGACTGCCCGCCGGCATTCAACGCCGCCTCGGCTGCCGCACTTATCGCCGCCGATGAAGTCATTATCCCCATCAAGCTCGACGCATTTTCACTCAGAGGCATGTCAAACCTCATGCAGCAGATTGCAAACATGCGCAAGCTCAATCCGAAGCTGAAGCTCTCCGGCATCTTGCCGACCATGTGGTACAAGTCCGAGAAAATCACTGAGGCAATGAATGTGCTTCTCAAGTCAAGTCTTCCGGTTTTTCTGCCCATTCGCCGCAGTAACAAGGTCGATGACATGACATTCGCGCAAAAACCGCTCATCGTTTCGTCCCCGCACTGCGGAGCAGCCGTCGATTATAAGTGCTTTGTTGCCCGTGTGGTAAAGGAGGCTAAGTGATGGCATTCGATTTATCAAGCGTGCTTCGTGAAGCATCCAACACGCTGGATGCCTCCGATGGCAGAGAGCAGATAGAATACATAGATATTTCTCTCATCAAGGCCGATGCCCGTAACTTTTACAGCCTTGACGGCATCGAAGATCTTGCGGCGAACATTGAGCTTTGCGGCCTTCAGCAGCCGATAAGAGTGCGGCCGGATGAGGCCGGCACCTACACCGTAGTTTCCGGACATCGCCGCCGTGCCGCTTTGAGTCTGCTTGCCGAGGAAGGCAAGGCACAGTTCAAGTCCGTTGCCTGCATTGTCGAACACGGAGAAGTCTCCGCCGCTCTGCAGGAGCTGCGGCTGATATATGCAAACTCCGACACAAGGCATATGTCGGCTGCCGACATTTCTAGGCAGGCTGAACGAGTTGAAGCTCTCCTGTATCAGCTCAAGGAGGAAGGCGTAGAATTCCCCGGCAGGATGCGTGATCATGTTGCCGAAGCCTGCAAGGTGTCGAAGTCGAAACTGTCACGGCTCAAGGTCATTCGGGACGGGCTTGTTCCCGAGTACACGGCAAACTTTGAGGCCGGCACGATCACGGAGCAAGCCGCATATGCGCTTGCCAGATTGCCGGAGGCTTTGCAGCGCAGGCTGTTCAAAATCAATCCGACAATAGGCGGATACAATGTGGAGCAGATAGCTCGTGCGTATGCGTCGGGTAAGCGCTGGGAGCCGAAGCAGTCCTGTCCGGACGGCTCTCCCTGCAAGCGTGGCGATGCGTTCCTGCGTCATGATACCGAGTGTGCGTGCTCGGAGGTCTGCGGCGGAGATAAGTGCTGCCTCAACTGTTCCTATGGCACATCGAGGTATTATGCATGCGACCGTTCCTGCGCAAAGCTTCAAAAGCTCCGCAAGAAAGAGCGTGACGAAGAAAAAGCCGCCATCGAAGCGGGCAAAAAGAAGGAAAGGACGAAGCTGCTCAACGAAGTCAGAGCCTCGTGCGAGCGTCTTGCCCGTGCCGCCGATGCCGCCGGCCTGCCGGATGACACACGCCTAAGCACTGCATCTTATCGGCCCGGTTACTCGATCGGTCTCATCCGCAAATTTGCTAACGGTGACTTCGACGGCGCAAATATATACAGCAACGATTTTTCGGCAACGGAGATCCGCAATTACCCCGAAGTCTGCAAAACGCTCAAATGCTCGGCAGATTATATCGCCGGGCTGACCGATGAACTGCAGCCGGCTGCTGCCGAGCCATCTGTGCAAACAGGTCTGCCCACTGCATCGGGGCTGTATGCAGCACAATTTGACTGCAACGGTTTTATCGCACGCAGCATCGTACGGTACGATAGCAACTTAAAAGGGTTCTTTTTTCTTGGTGATAGCGATAGGGGTATTGTGTCTGAGTGTATCGGTTGGATACGCCTGCCGGGGGATTTTTAAGGAGGATAACATGAATTTTGTACACGCATTGACTATATGCGAAAACCTCGGAAGCAGCATGTTTTCCGAAAGAGAAAAAGCACGAGCCGTTCACGCAGTCCTCTACGGCGCTACACCGGTGACCGCATCCAACAGCGACTTGCTTATCAAAATATCCAAATGGCTGTTTGAGGCTAAATACGGCCATTTGTTAAATCTGTAATCAAAAAGTGAAGGCGGAGCTGCGCTCCGCCTCCAAGCCCGGCAATGCTCAACCTAAATTGTTGTCTTTGCTCTTGTCGGGGTTTGAGCGAGGAGTATCTACGCCATTCAATTTCATGACATGATATCCCGGATAGTTGCCTGTCCTTATCTTTTTGACAAGCTTGCCCCTTGTGATTGCGATACCCAACTCGGCGTCCCAAAACACTTCATTGCGCCCGGTTTTGCTCTCTTTGATTACAGACAATCGTTTTCCCACAGTCTCACCTCCTTACATATAATCGGCTTGACTATCAAGCCTCTGAGCATATTTAAGCATGGTTCGACCGCCCGTTATCACAGACTTTCGCAAATTTTTTATCATATTTGTGCCCGAATTGGGCACGGAAAGGAGCTTTTATGTTTATTGAAATTGGTGGGGCACTCATCGACTCTGACCGCATAGCGGCGGTATCGCCCGACCTGCACGCTGTTGGTATCGTTCGGGTACTCCTCACTAACGGCAAAACTGTTTGTATAAAGGCATATATGAGCGATGTTGAGGACGCCCTTACCGATGCCGGGCTGATCACTTCGGATGCCATAAGCTTGTCTGCGACCGCCATCCTTGCTCTTATGGACCTGCGAGACCTCGGTTATAACTACATAGCAAAGGACAAAACCGGTGCCGTGTACGCATTCATTGACACGCCGGTCAGATGCGGCGCATACTGGCAGCCTGCCGAGGAGTCCTCGGAGCGTGCCTACCGTGTATACTCCGACAGCTTCGACTGGTTGCCGTCTGAGCCCGCCATTGATGCCGTAGCGGATATAAACAATCTGCTGAGCACAAAAGAGACTGAATAACACCATACAAAGACGGATGCCCTAAGGCTGCGGTCTGTTTTCTGCTAAGGAGGCAGACCGCATGGCAAAAACAAAATGGAAAAAGATAATCGTCGCCGGGCCGCTTGTAATGGAGACCGTTTATCCCGGCTGCGCCCGACACGACAGTCCCCGAGCGAGATCTTCAAAGCGCAAGCTGTCATCGGAGGCACAGAAGCGCATGAATGCAAAGTATAGCTATCAAAAGCTTGAGCTTATGCTCGCTGCAAACTTTCTGCCCGGGGATCTGATCGTAACGCTCACCTATGACGACCGACACCTTCCCCGCAGTCGTGAGGAGGCAAAGGCTAAGCTGAAGTATTTCAGGCAGAAGCTCAGCGCCGAGCGCCGCAAGGCCGGACAGCCGTTCGTAATGTTCTGGAACTGCGAGCATGTCTCGGGTGCCGGTCGCTGGCATCACCACTGCGTGATCAACGCCACCGGCAACGACTACAAGCAGCTGCTCAAGCTATGGGGACAGGGTGAGATCGAGATCACGCCGCTGCGTGTCGACAAAGGAAAGAACTACTCGACGCTCGCCCGGTACATGTGTAAAGAGGCAGCAGACAAGCTCGGGCAACGCTGTTGGTCATACACTCGGGGTGCCCTCAAGCCTGAGGTTGAGACCTTCAGAGTTGACAGCGATACTACGCTCGAAGCTCCCGAGGGCAGCATGATCATCGAAGTGGCGACCGACCGCACCGAGTACGGTGCATACCAATTCATTAAATACTTGGGCGCACACATTCCCCGCCGGATACACGCCCGTCGGCGGCGAAGGACATAACTTTTTATTTATTTTTTCTGACTTGAAAATAGTATTATTTTTAGGAGAAAAGGAGGCTCAAAGCATTGCAAACTCAGCGAAACTCTGATACAATACTAACCGTAAGGGACGGATTCCTTGTCTGCCCCAACTGCCGCAGCAACAAGCGGCTTATGAAGATCCTACCTGATACGACCGCCGCCAATGTTGTGGCGTTCTGCCGGATATGCAAGGCAGAGAACATCGTGGATATAGACCATGGCCAGTGCTATTTAAGCCGGAGCCGATGATTACGCAATGCGTATGTCGTCGGCTCCGGCTTTTTGCGTTTGGAGGTGATAGCCCATGAGCAAGAAGCCGCTGCGACCCTGTAAGCATGCCGGATGTTCCGCCCTGACCCGTGACGGTTGGTGTCCAGCGCACAAGCCCAAGTATCGCCGAGGATCCTCGGCAGAGTACCACAGGCTTTATCTGCTGCCCATCTGGACGGATAAACTCCGGCCGGAACAGCTCCTGCGTGAGCCGTTCTGCCGGGAATGTGCAAGGCAATACCCACCGGGCGACCCAAGACACCGCACAAGGGCGACGGTCGTTGACCACATCGTCCCGCACCGTGGCGACTGGAATTTGTTCGTTGACCCGGCAAATCATCAAAGCCTGTGCAAGTTTCACCACGACCAAAAGACCATGAGGGAGCGCACCGAATACCCGAAAAAGCGGGGGCGCTCGGTGCAAGAAGACGGTGCTTGAAGCTTCGTCTGCGTCCAGGCCTGCACTCGTCCGCACAGAAGCATGCGCCGCCACGCATGCACGAGCCCCGCAGGGGCTTTACCCCTCCCCCCGGGTCGTTAAAATTCAGAGCGGTCTCAGCCGATACCCCGCACCCTTGCATCTGTGAGAAAAAATCCCCAATGAGAACCCCGAAAGGAGCGCACCATGCCGGCAAGAGCAAAGTCGGTCGACAACATGACCAAGCATATGACCAAGGATGAGGCTAATGCCAGGGCTGCGGCCGAGGCGTCCGTTACCCCCGACGGTGTTCTCGACCCGGCTTCTCCTCCGAAGTGCCTCGCAGGTGACAACACTGCCCGCCGGTATTGGCGGCGGATCCTGCTGGACGCCGCCGACTGTGAGTTGTACACGAAGCTTGACAGTGACACTCTTGCGCTTTACTGCTCAATGCTCAGCCGCCGCAACGCCATGAACAAGCTCCTCGTTGAGCTTGTGGCACTCGTCAACGATCAAAAGCTTAAAGCCTCAGACCGGCTTGCGGCCGCTGATAACATCGACGGCCTTTCTGCCAGAACTCAGGCGCTCGAAAAGCTCCTGCTGACCTACGCAAAGGAGCTTGGTCTTACCCCCTCCGGCCGAGCTCAGCTTGCACGGAAGAAGGCCTCTGTCGAGGACGAATACAACGACCTATTCGGAGACTGAAAGAAGGTGTCCCATGAACAACAAACATCTCAGAGCCCCCTATTGGCTCATTGCCGTGCTGACCCTGATAAAGAACGAGTGCTCGAAAAACGAGCACTGTATAAACTGCCCTATCAATGCCGCCTTTGACGGTGTGTGCCTGCTCGACGCTGCAAAGTTCCCCTCGCAATGGGAGCTGGAACATGGCTAAGGTGCGCAAGCAGTCCGGCCTACACCACCCTGTGAGCGTGTACGCAAAGCAGGTGGCCTACGGCAAGCTGCATGACATGTGCTGTCCGTATGAAATAAAAGCCTGCGAGCGGCATCTGCGAGACCTCAAGCGGCAGGGCACGAATGAATTTCCGTATGTATTCGACACGACCCGTGCCGACCGGATAATCGAGTGGTTTTCGCAATGCATCCAGCTGCGTGGCGTTGAGCAGGGCAAGCCGCTCACGCTGCAGCCCTGGCAGATCTTCGACCTGGGCTGCCTGTACGGTTGGGTGGATATGCATGACGGCACAAGGCGCTTCCGCAAGGCCTACAACAAGCGTGCCCGAGGCTGCTTTAAGAGCACCGAAAAGTCCGCTCAGTGCCTGTATCACATGTGCGCCGATGTGCTCTATCCGCCGTATCAGCCGGACTTGAAGCAATTCGAGATGGCACCGGAGGTCGAGTGTGCAGCTGTCGACCGGGCGCAGGCGATGCGAGTATTCGGCGATGCTAAGGCGATGGCGCTAAACTCACCCAACATCGCAAAGCGGCTCATCATTCCGAAGGCAAACCCCGTGAAGCATCGAACACGGGGCGGATTTATGCGGGCGCTGTCCAAGGATACGAAAAACAAAGACTCCGGCGCACCGAGCTATTTTATCATCGATGAGTACCACGCACACCCGACCTCGGCCATTCACGACATCGGCGAAAACTCTTTCGGTAAGCGTGCGCAGTGCCTCATGGATATTATCACGACGGCCGGTGACGATGCACAGAGCAAGCCCTGCTTTGCAGAGGAGCAATTTGCAAAGGACATCCTCGACGGCAACGCCGTGGACGAGTCCTACTTTGTCATGATCCGTGAGCTTCCCGACGGTGCAAATCCTCACGATGAGAGCCTATGGTGTATGCCTTATCCCTGCTTCAGATATCCGAACGACTATTCAAAATATCTGCTCAAGGAGGTGCGAGCCGAGCATGATGCCGCTTACGCCTCGAAGGACCCCAACAAGATACGCTCATTCCTCACCCGACGCATGTGCCAATGGCAGGCAGGCTCGGTCAACCGCTATCTTGACGAGAACTGCATGAAGCTACTCCGGCAGGCGCAGCTCTCAAAGGCCGAGTTTGCTCAGCTCACCGATGGGCTTGAGTGCTGGACCGGCTTTGACTTAGGTAAGCGCATAGATCTTAGCGGCGTCGGCGCAGTCTTTCTGCTGCCGGATGAGCGGGTCGCATTAAAGCTTCACGCATTCATGCCCGAGGAAGGCGCCATGCGTCACGAGCACACCGACCGTGTCCCATATACATTCTGGGCAAAGGACGGTTACTGTACCCTCACGCCCGGCGGCGTGACAGACAACAGTTATGTTGACAACTGGATAACCGAGGGCGAGCGCAATCACGGCTGGAAGGTCGTTGAGTGCGACTATGACGGACACAACGCCACCGACCTTGCAATCAAGATGTGCGAGGAGCGCAACAACGAGGACTTCTGCGTGGAAATTTCTCAGACCTGCGCCGGTCAAAATCTCGCCGTCAAAGGCTTTCGTGAGCTGCTTCTTCAGGGGCGCATAGTCCTTGAAGAAAACCCGCTTGCGATTTGGTGCTTCGGCAACGCCGTTGAGATCCAGAACAACTATGGCGACATCAAGCTGTCGAAGAAATTCAAGAACGATACCGAGCGCATCGACCCCGTTGCAGCGGTGATGAACGCTCTCGCCCGTGCGCTTATCCGCCGGAGCAATCCCACGCTGGGCGACCGGCTCGACTCGGGCGAATGGACAATGTAATGTGCCCGAATCGGGCACCGGAGGAAATATGAAGCTTCTCAAATGGCTGAAGAACGCTTTCCCGACGGCACTCTGCGTCATTGGCGCAGGCTGCATCGGCTACGGCGTTATTCTTATAAACTTGCCCGCAGGCATCATCATGACCGGCATTTTGCTCGTCTGCTTCGGCGTGATCCTGATAAGAGGCGGAGGTGATTAAGTATGGCAAACAGATTTGAGCGGGGGCTTATGGGCCTCAGCTCCCCACCGCATATCCGCAACGACACCACCGTTGCAACGCTCACGGCGGCCTCGGCCTTTGCCGCAGGCGACTGCACGAGCGCAAACTCGGCAATGAAGCTTTCGGCGGTCGACCGCTGCATAGAGCTAATATCCGATTCCATCGGCAAGCTGCCGATCTACATTCAGGACAGGGATAGCCGCAATCGGGTGCAGCACGAGCTTAACCGTCTGCTTACGGTGCGGCCGAACGAGGCGCAGACGCCGACAGACTTCAAAAAGCATATTGAGGCAAACCGCCTTGCCGGCAACGGCTATGCTCTCATCGTTCGTGACCCTGTCACGCTGAAGCCGCAGGAGCTCATCTCTGTTCCGCACGAGCTTGTCTACCCTTATCTCGATAACGATGGGCATGTATGGTATCGCCTCATTCATCCGTTCACCGGCTCTGTGAGCACAGTGCACCGTGCCGACATGATCCATGTCATGGCTTATTCGCACAACGGATACAAGGGCATATCCGTGCTTGAGCGGGCGTCCGAGGTAATAGCCGCAGCGAGGGCAAGTCAGCAGTACAATCTGAACTATTACGCAAACGGCGGTCAGCCGGGCGGCGTTTTAGAAACGGAAGCCGACCTGTCCGGCACCAAGGCCATTACCCTTGCCGACGGAAAAGAGATCTCCGTCAGCAAAAAGGATCTTATCCGCCGTGAATGGGAAAAGCGCCATTCCGGTCCATCGAATGCGCAGCGCATTGCGATCCTCGATTATGGCCTTAAGTATACACCCATATCCGTGACAAACCGTGACGCACAGTTTGTCGAAAATGCAGAAATAAGCGTGCAGGATATTGCGAGGTTTTTCGGCGTGCCGCTGTACAAGCTTCAGAGCGGTAAGCAGAGCTACAACTCGAACGAGCAAAACTCGATAGAGTATGTGGTCTCCACTCTCCACCCCATTGTCACAAGGTACGAAGAAGCGTTTACATACCGGCTGCTGACCTTTGCCGATGCCGAGCGCTATCGCATACGGATAAACCTCAATGCTGAGCTTCGTGGCGACTTCACTGCCCGTGGCTCATGGTACGAGAAGATGCGCAACATCGGCGCTTACTCTGCCAACGACATTCGCGATCTGGAAGATCTTCCGGATGTCGACGGCGGCGATGAGCGCTATGCTTCACTCAACTATGTGCCGCTCTCGGATTGGAAGAAGCTCTCGCAAAACAGAAATGACGGAGGAAACGCAAATGCGAATAACACTTAACGGCTATGTTGTGCCGAGCTCCGACCAGTGGCTTTATGACTGGTTCAAAATCGAGGCCTTTTCGGCAAAGAAGGTGCGTGATGCGCTCAGGGATCTGCCCGATGGCGAAGCGCTGGAGCTTGAGATAAACTCCTGCGGCGGCGATGTTTTCTCGGGCTTTGAGATGTACTCGCTGCTTAGATCTTCCGGCGTGCACACCGTTGCCGAGGTGCAGTCTATCGCCGCATCGGCAGCGTCGACCGTTATGGTCGCCTGCGATGAAGTTAGGCTCTCGCCTGTAGCGCAGGTGATGATACATCTGCCGAGCTGCTCTGCCTCCGGCAATCAGAACGACCACCGTGACACGGCTGCCGTGCTCGACAGTCTGACCACCAGCATTGTCAACGCCTATGAGCTTAAGTGCGGAGCAAGCTGCAGCCGCAGCGAACTTATGCAGCTTATCTCGGCCGAGACTTGGATGTGCGCCCAGGACGCCGTCAAATACGGCTTTGCCGATTCGATAATCGGCGATGAAGACGGCGCACTCAGTACAGGCTACGCAAACGCCATTGCCGGAGGTCTCAGAGGTTACGCAAACGGTCCGAAGCTTCCCGACATCGGTCTCCTGCTCAAAGAATACGAGCGGCGTGTCAGAGACGGCGCAGCTCCGGCCGAAGGTCACGATATCACAGCTCCGACCGCAGATAATGCGGCAGAAATACTCAGGCGCACACAGCGTCTTAATCTTGAAAAAATCCGATATTCTTAAGGAGGAATTATCATGGATCCCAGACAGAAACTCATTAACCTTGCTGCCGAGCGCACGCAGGCCCTCAATGCTGCCGAGGCGGCGCTGACTGCCGGCAACACCGCCGAGTACGATGCTCAGATGGAGCGTGTCAGCAACATGAACACCGAAATGGAGCGCTATCAGCGTCTGGCCAACGAGCAGGCTCGCCGTGCCGATGCAGCAGTCCCCAACGGTGCGGAGTACACTGATATGGCCGCCGAGCGTGGCAGCGCTCTTATGCGTGGCGAGAAGGTCAACTTCTCTGCGCAGGAGATGCGCCGCATGCTCAACGCCACCACTCTTGCCACCGGCACTCTCGCCGAGCCCTCGGGCGTAGGCTCGGATGTTCGTGACATTCCCGGCAGTCAGGTGTCGTCCATCATTGATCAGGTCTTTGTGCAGGATCTTACCGGGCTCGGCGAGTTCAACGAGCCTTATGTAGTCAGCGAAATGGACGCAAAGGCGGACGACATCGCAACTCTTGCCGGTACGGCACGCACTGCTACCGACCCTACCTTCGGCGTTGCACAGATAAAGCCCTACGAGGTCAATGTTACCTCATATGTCGACCGCAACATCGCAAAGCTCACTCCGGCACGCTACTTTGAGAAGGTGCGCAGCATGGCGCTCAACGCCATGCGCCGCAAGGTCAGCGCCCTCATCGCCGCCGGTGACAGCGAGACGACCCATGTGATGTACGGCATTATAAACGGCAAAAACAAGGCCGGCACTGCTATCTATGCGTCTGAGAACCTCGGCGCTGCGATCGGCGTCGGCACTCTCGACCAGCTTTACTTTGCTTACGGCACCGATGATGCCGTCGGCGCAAACGCCCGTCTGTTCCTCACGAAGGCAAACCTCAAGGCACTCGGCGCACTCCGTGGTACGAACGAAAAGCGTCGTCTCTATGAAATCATCCCCGACGGTCCGAATACCGGCATCATCAAGGACGGCGGCCTGACCATCCCGTACACCATCTGTAGCGGCGTTGGCGCAAACAACCTTGTCTACGGTGATCCGACAAACTATGAGCTTGGCCTGTTCGGCGATTACTCCGTCCGTGTCGATGAGAGCTACAAGGCCGGCGAGCGTCTTATCACCGTCCTTGGCGATGCAATGGTCGGCGGCAACATCATCGCCCACCACGGCTTTGTTGTCGGCACTGTCACTCCTGCAAGCAATCCGTCGCAGGGTGGCTGATCATGGTAGACCCGTCGGCACTCAGGAAGTGCCTGCGGTACATGCGCCTTGACGACTTAGACCTAACGGCGGAAGACCGTGAGGATGTATCCGACTTATATGAGGCAGCGCAGGAATACCTCGCAGATGCAGGTATCTCTGTGCCTGCCGACGGTGAGCCGGATAAGCTCTATTTGCGCACTGTACACGCTCTCACGCTTTACTACTACGACCACCGTGACGCAATAGGCTCTGCGCCCGATGCGCTGCGGCCGGTCATCAATACGCTTAAAGGCCGTGCCTCCGTAGCCCGTGCTGCGCAAGGCTATACGGCAGAATAGGTCAGAGCATAAATGCCGGTACCGTTATGGTATCGGCATTTTGCTGTTTGGAGGACTACACATGACAGACCCCGGTAAAATGCGCTATCGCATTCAGTTTCAGAAATTTAACGGTGCTCGTGACGCCAAGACCGGCGACCCTGCCGTGACTGTCGACGAAAACTGGGTCACGCAGTTTACGGCATACGCCTTCATTGACCCGATAAAGGGGCGTGAGTTTTATGCAGCGTCGCAGGCGCAGTCTGCGGTCACGCACAAGATGCTCTTGCGCTACCGCAAGGGCATCACCTCGGATATGCGCATCAAGTTTGGCAAGCGGACATTTACGCTTGACGCTCCGCCAATAGACTTCGGCGAGCGCCACGAGGAGCTTATGCTCATGGTCACGGAGGTGCTGTGATGGCCGACTTTGTTATCAACTGGGATGATGAGATCAAGTTTGAGCGGGCGTTATCCCGTATAAGCACTATGCCTCAGAAGATCTCGAAAAAAGCCGGCGGACAGGCTGCAAATGCGGTGCGCAGATCCATAAGGAGTGAAATACCCGTTGGAAAGACAGGACAGCTCAGGCGAGGCATCATTCGTGTCGGTGAACGAAGTCGCTATAAGGGCAAAAAGATTTACGATCTAATGTTCGATCCTGATAAGAATGGCATATTTCAAAAGGATATCAAGCACCCGGGCGAGGCCGGTGGCAAGCGTGACCATGCATACTATCCAGCATCGATGGAGTACGGCTTTTTGACTCGTTCTAAAGGCAAAGGGCTCAAATATGTAGAAGGTCGCCATTTCATGCGTGATGCAACGGACGAAGCTGCGCCGGCAGCACGGCAAGCCGCTATTAACACCGCAACACGGGAGCTTAATAAGGAGTGGGTCAAATGAGCCTTGAATCTATCATTACCGCCCGTGTAGAACAGCTCTCGGCGCTGTCGGGCAAGGTTTACCCCGCCGAGGCATTGCAGAATGCATCTGCCCCTTTTGCGTTTTATCGCCTGACTGCCGACAACACCGATGCAGCGCTCGACGGTATAACGGAGCTGCGCATTGCTCAGTACGAGGTAAGCGTCGTCACGGCAACATATCCGCAGCTCATCGCCCTTGCGGCACAGGTGAAGACAAATCTTTGGGCCTTACCCGGCGCAAAGAGCGGAAGTATTGAAATTCAGCAAGTCGAAGTCTCCCTTGCGTCTCCCGATCTGAAGGAGACGCTGGTCAATTTATACCGCAGGGCGTATTCCCTGCGAATCTACTACAAGGAGGAATTATCATGAGCAAATCCCGTTCCGTCGGCACTGTTTTGAATATCAATTCAAAAAAAGTCGGCGCACTCAAAAGCATAGGCGGCATCGAGCTGTCCGCCGATACGGTCGATGTATCCGATCTTGGCAACTCGACCGGCTACCGTGAGTTTCTTCAGGGCTTCAAAGACGCCGGTGATATCGCACTGTCCGGCTTTTACGACGGTGCCGATGAAGGTCAGGCTGAGGTCTATACGCTTATTGAAAGCGGTGAGATCGTTGACTGTTCCATAGTTTTTCCTGCCGCCATCGGCAAGACTTGGAGCTTCAAGGCCATTGTCACAAAGTTTGCGACCTCGGCCGACCTTGACGATGCCATAACCTTTGAGGCATCCCTCAAAGTCTCCGGCAAGCCTACGCTTGCTGCGACAGAAACGAACCCCTCACAGAACACAGGAGGCTGAATAAATGAAAGAGCATAACGACCTTGTAATAATTGAGCTTGACCGTCCGAGAACCCTCAAGCTCAGCCATCTTGTCATGAAGCGCTTTTCCGCCGCCACAAAGATGCCCATCGTTGAAATGGACACCGTCGGCACCCGCTATGACTATATCTCGGAAATGATGTACTTCATGCTCAACCACGACGACCCCACGCTCTCCCGTGCAAGGGTCGACGAGCTTCTGGAGCAGGTGGGCATCGCCTATGTCATGAAGAAGTTTAATGAAGCTCTTGGAGCTGCGTTCGGTGAGTCTGAGGAAGATAACGGAGCAGACCCTCAGACGGCGGCTGGGACTGGAACAGAAGCCTGAGTCTCGCCGCCGAAATAGGCGTTTCCTATTCTGACTGGGAGGAGATGACTCCCGCCCAGCTCAACACATGGGCAAAGGCAATATCCCGAAAGCAGGAGGAGCTTATAAGGCTGTCCTACGGCTTTATCTACTCCCTCGCTGCGCTCATTCGCCCCATGATATGGGCAAAGCGCCCGCCCAAGCCCGAGGACTTCATCCCCGGCGCTAAGAAGGAAATGACCGATGAAAAAATGTATGACACCGTGCTGGCACTT
>ENA-UONV01000065-UONV01000065.1-human-gut-metagenome-genome-assembly--contig:-CS4-NODE-65-length-148259-cov-9.432849_pt1 | contig 148259 bp, 142 predicted proteins | sample MGYA00242461_ERZ724008 | MGnify/ENA metagenome assembly ERZ724008 | reverse complement strand
GACGGCACAAATACGACCAAGTACCTGCTCAACGGCACGCAGATACTCGCCCAGAAAACCGGCAGCACGACCCTCAGCTTCTTCTACGACCAGCAGGGCAACCGTGTCGGTATGGCCGACGGAAAGAATAATTTTTACTATTACATCTACAATGTACAAGGTGATGTAATAGCCCTCGCCGATGCCTCCACCGGCAAGCTCGTCGTAACCTACACCTACGACGCATGGGGTAAGATCGTAAAGATCAACGACCAAAATCCCGAAGATGTTGCATCTACGAATATTGCAAACATTAACCCCTTCCGCTACCGTGGCTACTACTACGACACTGAAACCGGCTTATATTACCTCCAGTCTCGCTACTATGACCCCGAAGTTGGTCGTTTCATCAACGCCGATGCATTTACATCTACCGATATAAGCGGGGCTCTAAGTGCTAATATGTTCGCATACTGCGAGAATCGCCCAACGATCGGCTCAGACCCCACAGGCGAGTGGGTACATATTCTAATAGGGGCGGCAGTTGGTGCAGTGGGCAGTCTTGCAAGTCAAGTTTTAAGCGATGTAATAGCTAGTGCAGCGACTGGAAACTTTTCACTTAGCAGTTGGCAAACTTACGCTGGAGCGGTTGCTGGCGGAGCAGCTGGAGGGGCAGTTTATGCTGCTACTAAGAACTCGACTGCTGCTGGTGCAGCATCGGGGTTTGTCTCAACTTTCACTACTGGCGCTTTAGAAAAGACCGAAACCAATAGAACATGGGGTGACATTGTAGCCGAATCAGTAAATGAAGGTTTAATAGGCGCAAAGCTAGGTAAAGCGGGGGATAGAATCGGAATTAAGGGGAAAACGACAGGCAGAAATAGTTGGGCTGCCGTGTATAAATCAGGCCTGACGAAGCTGAAAAATGGAACAGCAAAAAGAATGAGTTTAAAGGTTATGAAAAAGGGGTTAGGCAGCATGCTGATTGGTAACGCATATTCAACGCTTTATTCTGCGGCCAAGCGTATTTTTTCTTTGTGATGGTATATTATATGGAAATGAGAAAATCAGAATCCGTTAACAAACAACTGTCATATAAGCCAGCAATAATTGAATTAGTTGAGTTGTCTGCCACAAGCTTGTTCACAATTTACAGAATTCAAATTTTGTCGTTTTTTGGTATCCACATGAGAAAATTCTGCTTAGTTGACAAGTTGCTTTGCTGTGTCTTGATGTTCCTTATGCTTTATTTTTTTGATCAATTTATCCTTGACTTTTTTAATGTACATGAAAAAAGAAAGAAATTAAAAGGTGATAAGAGAGGGTGTGCTGAATTCAAAGGCAAGCAGTATTCACTTGAAGAGATATCAAAAATGCTTCGGGAATCGGATATCATTGAAATCGACATTAAAACCGCTACCGATATTATCACAATTGGAGCAAGCTCAGATTGTGAGCAAGATGAGTGGAAATTCTTCGATAAATCGTACTACATTGAGGATAAGAAATATGGCCTTGAGCAGGAAAAACAGTTGCTAGACGACATTAGGTATATGTGCGGTGGCGAATCCATTACTGCTTTGGAAATCGATGGCATAAAAGCAAAATAACCCCTCGAGTAGATAGGCGTTTGCCTATCTGCTCTTTTTCGCGTTGACAAAATCAAGGAAAATGGTACAATAAAAGCATAATTTAATCACTTCCCGTGATGAGTTCCGTAAAGAGCAGAGCATATGTCAAACGCAAGCTTCCCACCCGAGCAGGTGAGGGCATATATGTCGGCAATGCTGCCGCAACTTAAATATTGGGACAAAAAATGAGACGCAACAATAATTGCATCTCATTTTTTTCTTCCGATGTGATTTTTTATAGCTTGGAACGATTTGTCGCTTATCACATGCTCCATGCGGCAGGCGTCGGCAGCGGCGGTTTCTTCATCGACACCAAGGCCGACAAGCATTGCAGTCAAAACCGTGTGCCGCTCATATATGGTCGTTGCACGCTCAAGACCTGTCTCGGTCAATGTGATAAACCCATCCTTGTCAACGGTGATATAGCCACCGCTTTTGAGAATACCGACGGCACGGCTGACGCTGGGCTTGGAATAGCCCATGTATTCGCCGACATCTATCGCACGGACGAAGCGGCTTTTCTGGGACAAAACATATATCGTTTCAAGATACATTTCCCCGGATTCCTGTATTGCCATTCAAACACCTTCTTTATTAATACAGCATAACACAAATCCGCAGATTTTACAAGGCAAAGCTCAGCGGATATCCGTGACAGAGTAGCCTAATTTTTCAACGGTCTGCTTAAGGAGCGAATCCTCGATAGGCTGGCTGAACGAAACAGTCGCCGTCTTTTTCTTAAGATCGACCTTGCATACAACGCCGTTGTAGTGGTTTATCGCATTCTCGACCCTCGCCCGGCAATTTTCGCAGGTCATGCCCTCGACGGTCAATACCCTTGTGCCGATTACGGGCTCGGTAAGCTTCTTGTGCGTGCGGATGGTCTTGCTTCCGGTCTCGCAGCAGCCGCCGCCCGAGAAGTGCTTTTTGGCACGCAGAAGGCCAAGCACGACGACGATCAATATAATAGCAATAATTATAGCATTTTCAATACCGTTTCCCATAACAAACTCCTTTCATTCATCATAAAGAGAAACTGCGGTCGGAAGTGCTCGAAAATTCTATGTTACCTCCGGCTAACGAAAATGATAATACATTTGATTTTACTTTGTCAAGCCCATTATTAGGCGTTATAGAAATTCAAAATAATCTGCAAAAAATGCTTGACAAATAAAGATAGTGCTGTTACTATAAGACATGGTTAGCGAGAGCTAATTGATTTTTTGCTTTTGAGTTAGCCCTACGCAACCAAATGAGAATCTGAATCAGGTGATATCTTATGAATTTGACGAAAGCAGAAGAAGGTAAGGAGTACATCATCCGGCGTATCGACACTGATGATGAGGAGCTGGACGCTTTCCTGTTCTCGCTCGGCTGTTACAGCGGAGAGCCGGTAACCGTCGTTTCCCACAGAAGGGGAAGCTGTACGATATCGGTAAAAGACGGAAGATACAGCATCGACGACCAGCTGGCCGAGGCTATTGTCATTTGATGATGCAATAGTGAGGACCAAATGGTCCGTCTTTTTGCCCTGCGGTTAGCGCAAGCTAACGAATGAGTACATACCATAAGGTGACTTGACAGAATAGTAAAGGGAATAGGAGGAAACCTAAATGAGAATTGCTTTTGCAGGCAATCCTAACAGTGGTAAGACTACTATGTACAATGCCTTGACCGGCCGCAACGAAAAAGTCGGCAACTGGGCGGGCGTTACCATTGACAAGAAAGAAGCACTCATCAAGAAGAATTTTGCCGGTGACGCTGAGCTGATCGCTGTCGATCTGCCCGGCGCATACTCCATGTCACCGTTTACCTCGGAGGAGAGCATTACAAGTTCTTATGTCAGAAATGAGAACCCCGATGCGATCATCAACATCGTCGATGCTACCAATCTGAGCCGTTCGCTGTTCTTCACCACCCAGCTGCTCGAGCTCGGTGTTCCCGTTGTCGTTGCACTGAACAAGCACGATGTCAACGAGAAGAAGGGCACCAAGATCGATGTCAAGAAGCTGTCCGAGAAGCTTGGCTGCCCCGTATTTGACACCACTTCCACCACCGGCGACGGTCTTAAGGCTGTTGTCGAAGCAGCTGCCGCTCTTAACGGAAAGGAGCAGAAAGCTCCCTATCATCAGGGCGATATCGACCTGACCGATAAGAATGTCGTTGAGGAAGCGGACAGAAAGCGTTTCGCTTTTGTTGACACGATCGTTGCCGCAGTCGAGACCCGTAAGGTCCGGACTAAGGACAAGAACGCACAGGATAAGATCGATGCGGTTCTTACTCACCCCATTGCAGGCCTTATCATTTTCGCAGGCGTAATGTTCCTTGTGTTCCAGATCTCCCAGGGTTGGGTAGGCCCTTGGATCGCAGATTACCTCGTTGGCTGGCTTGAAAGCTTCCAGAAATGGGTCGCCGGCCTCATTGAAAATTCCGCACCTATCCTTCAGGCTCTGCTTGTTGACGGTATCATCGGCGGTGTAAGCGCAGTTGTCGGCTTCCTACCGCTCGTCATGGTCATGTACTTCCTCATCTCTCTGCTTGAGGATTGCGGCTACATGGCTCGTGCAACTGTCGTTCTCGACCCCATCTTCAAGAAGGTCGGCCTGTCCGGCAAGTCCGTCATCCCCTTCGTCATCGGCACCGGCTGCGGCATTCCGGGCATCATGGCCTGCCGTACCATCCGTAATGAGCGTGAGCGTCGTGCAACCGCAATGCTGACCACTTTCATGCCCTGCGGTGCAAAGCTCCCCGTTATCTCCCTGTTCGCAGGCGCATTCTTCGCCGATGCATCTTGGGTCGGTACTCTCATGTACTTTGTCGGTATCGCACTCATCCTCCTCGGCGCTCTTCTCGTAAACAAGATCGTCGGTTACAAGCACCGCAAGTCCTTCTTCATCATTGAGCTGCCTGAGTACAAGGTACCCTCGCTCAAGCGTGCGTGCATGGATATGCTCAACCGTGGCTGGGCCTTCATCGTAAAGGCATTCACCATCATCCTCGTTTGCAACACCGTTGTTCAGGTCATGCAGACCTTCACATGGAGCTTTGAAGTTGCAGATGTCGCAAGCGACTCAATTCTCGCTTCCGTTGCGGGACCGTTTGCTTACCTGCTCGTTCCCATCGTGGGCGTTGTTTCGTGGCAGCTCGCAGCCGCAGCTGTTACCGGCTTCATCGCAAAGGAAAATGTCGTCGGTACTCTGGCTGTCTGCTTTGTCGGCCTTGAGAACCTCATCGACACCGACTCCCTTGAGCTCATGCAGGGCGCAGGCGCAGAGGTCGCAGGCGTGTTTGCAATCACCAAGGTCGCAGCTCTTGCTTACCTGATGTTCAACCTCTACACTCCTCCTTGCTTCGCAGCTCTCGGTGCAATGCACTCCGAGATCAACGACCGCAAGTGGTTCTGGGGCGGCGTCGGACTTCAGTTCGCAACCGGCTTCACCGTTGCGTTCCTCGTATATCAGATCGGTACGCTCATCACTACCGGCTCCGTCGGTGCAGGCTTCTTCCCCGGCCTCATCGCTGTTCTCGTGTTCGTATTCATCATCGCCATGATGATCAGAAAGACCAACAAGAGCTTCGCTGCCGAGTACGCACTGAGCAAGTAAATTAATTTAATCAGGAGCAGTTACTATGGATAACATTCTTGTAATTTTAGTTGTTGCTTTGATCGTTGGCTTGGCTGTGCTATATATCCACAAGCAAAAGAAACACGGAGTCAAGTGCATCGGCTGCCCTAACGGCTGCTCTTGCCAAAAAAACTGCGGAGACTTTAAATCGGATGCATCAAGCACCAGACCATTGACCGATGTATCAAGTTTGAAGCATCAATCGTGATATGTAAAAAGTATGAGTGGCTCTCTTGACAGCGGGTCACTCATATGAACCAATACGATATTCTATTTATGTCAAAATCTTTATAAAAAAGGAGAAAGACCATGAAAATTGATTGGGAAGAAGTAGGTTTGTTTGCAGGCGGCGTACTTTTCGGTACAGCCGGTATAAAGATCCTCACAAGTCGTGACGCAAAAACTCTCTATACTCATGTAACGGCAGCTGCTCTCCGGATGAAGGATAGCGTAATGCAGACTGCTACCAATTTTCAGGATGATTGCAGTGATATCCTTGCCGGTGCCAAAAGCATCAACGAGGCTCGTGCAGAAGAAGAGCGCTGTGCCGAAATGAGCGATACCGCACAGTGAGTTTCGTCAGCTTAGGCCGTCCGTCAGGGCGGCTTATGTTTTTAGGAGATTAGCGATGAAATTTAGAATAATCCACGAGACCGAGGGCAGACTGCGTCTGCAAGCACCTCAGTGCAGCATGACACTTGAGGAGGCAGACCAGCTTGAAGCGTATATCGCAAGGTTGCCCGGGGTAAGGCAGGCGACCGTTCACGAGCGCACCTGCAATATGATAGTTTATTATACCGGCGACAGGCTCGCTGTCATTGACGGTATCCGTGCGTTTAAGTACGACTACTCGACGATGGAAAAGTCCACGCTCGAGAATAGCAGCCGCTCGCTCAACCGCTATTATCAGGACAAGCTCGCAAGCCTAGTCCTCGGTCGCATAGCCCGCAAACTTCTGCTGCCCATGCCGCTGCGAAATATCCGCACGACCCTTTGCTCGGTGCGCTACATTTGGCATGGTCTGCGCTGCATATTCAATAGGAAGCTCGAGGTCGAGGTGCTTGATGCCCTGTCAATCGGCGTTTCAATACTCCGCAGTGACTTTGGCACGGCAAGCTCTGTCATGTTCCTTCTCAAGCTCGGCGAGCTGTTGGAGGAGTGGACACGCAAGAAGTCGCTCAGTGACCTTGCACGATGCATGTCGCTGAATGTCGACAGAGTGTGGCTCAAGACCGGCGACACCGAGGTTTTGGTGCCGATAAGCGATATAAAGACCGGCGACCTTATCTGCGTGCACACCGGCAATGTCATCCCGCTTGACGGCAGAATAACCGAGGGCGTGGCGAGCGTCAATCAGGCATCCCTCACCGGCGAATCCATCGCCGTTGCCAAGAGCGAGGGCTCGGTCGTCTATGCCGGTACGGTCGTGGAGGAGGGCGAGTGCGTCATTGCCGTTGAGCAGATGCAGGGCTCGAGCCGCTATGATCAGATAGTAGGCATGATAGAAAGCTCGGAAAAGCTCAAATCCACAACCGAAAACCGTGCTCTGGCGCTCGCTGACAAGCTCGTGCCGTATAGCCTTGCCGGTACAATCATTACATACCTGCTCACGAGAAATGTCACCCGTGCGGTGTCCATCCTTATGGTCGATTTTTCTTGCGCACTCAAGCTATCCATGCCGCTTGCGGTGCTCTCGGCTATGCGTGAATGCGGCGGATACCACATCACCGTCAAGGGCGGCAAGTACCTTGAAGCTGTCGCAAAAGCCGACACCATCGTCTTTGACAAGACCGGCACGCTTACCCACGCCGTGCCGACGGTCGCAGAGGTCGTGCCCTTCGGCGGCAGAGATGCCGAGAGTGTCCTGCGCATCGCCGCATGCCTTGAGGAGCACTATCCTCATTCAATGGCAAACGCTGTCGTCAAGGAGGCTGTGCAGCAGGGCATCGCCCATGACGAGATGCACTCCGAGGTCGAGTATGTCGTGGCGCACGGTATCGCCAGCCGCATAAACGGCAAAAAGGTCGTTATCGGCAGCCACCATTTTGTTTTCGAGGACGAGGGCTGCACCGTTCCGGCCGACGAACAAGAGAAGTTCGACACTCTGCCCGAGCAGTATTCGCATCTGTATCTTGCGATCGGCAGGGAGCTGTCGGGCGTTATCTGCATTGCCGATCCTCTGCGTGAGGAAGCGGCCGAGGTACTGAACAGCCTGCGCAAGCTCGGCATAAAAAAGGCCGTCATGATGACGGGCGATAACGAGCGTACCGCCGCCGCTATTGCACGGCAGGTCGGTGTTGACGAGTTCTATGCTGAGGTGCTGCCGGAAGACAAGGCTCACTTTGTTGAGCAGGAGAAAGCGGCAGGCAGGAAGGTCATCATGATAGGTGACGGTATAAACGACTCTCCGGCGCTTTCGGCTGCCGATGTCGGCATAGCCATAAGCGACGGCGCAGCAATTGCAAGGGAAATTGCCGATATAACAATTGCCGCCGACGATCTGTTCGAGCTTGCAACGCTAAAGCGGATATCCAATGCGCTGCTTAGCAGGATAAACGGCAATTACCGCTTTGTCCTCGGCTTTAACGGCACATTGATAGCACTCGGTGCATTCGGCATTCTGCCGCCTGCGACCTCCGCACTGTTGCATAACATCTCAACGCTCGGCATAAGCGTCCGTAGCATGACAAATCTGCTTAAATAACGAAAAAAGGGTACGGTTCAAAACCGTACCCTTTTCAGCGTGTCAAAAAAGTCTTGTGACTTTTTTGCACGCTTCAAAACACGCCACATTTTTTGTGAAGCTTTGCTTCACGAAAAATCTCGCTATGCTTGTCAAAAAGCCTGATAACTCAGGCATTTTTGATGGCTATAATCTAATTTGAGGCGGGACCTTTCTCGCTGCGGCTCGGTCACGGTGCGGCTCTGACATGCCCCCGGCATGTCATTCACTACCGCACCGACACTTCGTTACCCCCTCACACTCCCCCTGCTGCGTATTGGATTTTACCTGTTGCGCCTATTTTTCCTAGTTCTTTGACAGACTGAAAAGGGTACGGTTCAAAACCGTACCCTTTTTTGTGATGTATTACGCTGCTGCGTAGCCGTAGACCCAAGAGTTCGGCAGGTAGCGGCAGGTAATGGCGGGGTTTGAGCATTTGGTGACATACTCGCCGTCGTACCACATAACGGCGCTCGTGCCGCCGTCCATGTTCATAGCCTGATATGCATCGTAGCGCTGCATTATCTTCGTGCATTCGGGAAGCCCGATGCCGAGCGAGCGGCCGACCAGTCGGCCCTCAATGACGAGCATCAAAACATCGCCGTCCTTGGACTGACCGACGACGCAGCGGGGCTGGATGGACATGAAGCCCGAAAGCTCGTCAACGAGCGGAACACCGTCAATTATAAGTGCGGGTCTGAACTCAACGGCATCTCTTGTGCCAGGGGTAGTCTCGTTTTTAGCATCGACTATGTATATCTTGTTGTCGTCACGCAGCTCAAGACGCTTGCGGCTGTCGGTAAAATGCTTGCCGTACTCCGTGCCGCTGCACATGGCGTAGCCTTTGAGCTTGCCGCCGTTGCCGACACCGTTCCAGTCGGAAAAGCCGCTGCCGTTGATGCCTAAAACGCCGTTGCAGCGTGGAACAAGGCTTTCGAGCACCTCGCCGATGGAGCCGAGGTACTGAGCGGGGCAGCATCGAAGATCGCTTGCATCCTTGAGTATTGCCATAACGCCCTGATAGCCCGAGCCTTTTACACGCACAAGCATGAGCTTATGCTTGCCGCTGATAGCAAGCACCTGATCGCCCTGCGTTGTCATTATTGTCGTGCCCTCGTCATTTATGCCGGCCTCATTTATGTCCAGCTCCATGAGGTTTGCCCTCTTGCACTCGGGATGCTCGGCAAGGTAGCTTTCGAGCGAGGCTTTGTCTATCTCGTCGAACATCGCATAGAAGTCGTTGTTTGCTTTTTCAATGGGGTCGTCCTTCCACTTGCTTTCGATGCCGACCTGCTTATCCTCGGCGGCGTGCATGCGGTTCATGACCTCGTCGATGACAGACTGCGGGAAGAACCACTCGGCCAGCCACTGGTGCGTCATCGTGGACATAGCCGTCTCGATATATGCATCACGAAGGTTTTTTATAAACGAAATGTTCGTGTAGACAACAAAGAAATACGAGCCTACGAGAAATGCTATCACGCATAAAAGGGTAATAAGCCTTTTCTTCCAATTGCGTTTCTTTTTGACCTTTTTCTTTTTGGCTTTCTTAGGTTCGATATCTTCGACCTCTGGCTCGGGGCGGCGCTTTTGTTCGGCTTTTTCCTTGGCCTGAGGTGTTCTGCTTGATTTTGAGCTTACCAGTTTGATTTTGGTTGCCTCCTCTCGGGATGGGATATTTCTCATCTTACCACAACAAAAACAGCTTGTCATCAAAATAATACAACAAGTTACAAAATTCTTTCCTTAAATATATTGACCATATTTAAATTAAATAATGTAGGCATTTGTTTGACAAAGCCGAAATATGTGATATATTATGAACCTTATGGAAAATATAACTTCGAGAAAAAACAGGATAATATGCCATTTCCGCTCGGTTGCAAACGACAGAGAGTACCGCTGCGACTGCGGAGAGTATGTCTGCGACGGCTTAAAGACCCTGCGTGAGGCGCTGCATTGCGGAGCGGAGCTCGGCTGCGTGCTCTGGAAGGAAAAAGCCGGGGATGTAAAACTTCCCGACACCGTTGCGCAGTACACAGCTCCCACCGATCTGTTTGAATACGCTTCACCTCTGAAGTCGAGCAGCGGCCCGGTGTTCACCGTGAAGATGCCAAAGCGGGACGGGGAGTTTAAGCTTGAGCGTGCCATCGTTCTTGAAAACCTCCAAGACCCGGGCAATGTAGGCACGGTGATAAGAACGGCAAATGCGTTTAACATCGATGCCGTCATCTTGGTCGGTGCGTGCGCCGATCTGTATAACTCCAAGACCGTGCGAGCGAGCATGGGTGCAATATTTCGCCAGCGGGTGCTTACGATGAGCATACAAGAGCTTGACGAGTTTACGCAGAAGCAGGCACTGCCGCTGTTCGGTGCAGCGCTCAGCGATAAGGCCGCCGATCTGCGCAATATCGAAATTCATAGAGCTGCCGTTGCCATAGGTAGCGAGGGCAGAGGACTTTCAAAGGAGCTTCTCGACATTTGCGGCGGCGAGATAATAATCCCAATGAACCCCGAGTCGGAGTCGCTCAATGCTGCGGTCGCAGCGTCGGTCATTATGTGGGAGATGTCAAGATAAAGGAGGGAGCGGCGTGTCTGCTATCGAATACTGGCTTTGGCTGTCAACCTCGGCAAAGCTCAGCCCGAGGGCGAAGGCCGTTCTTTTAAAGCACTACGGAAGCCCCGAGGCAATGTACGAAGCACCAAAGGGCGAGATAACGAAGCTCCTCGGCAGACGGGGAGAGGGTGCGGAGGACTTGGAAAAGCGTGACCTTTCCTCAGCTCTGCGCATGATCGACAGATGCGGTATGCAGAACATAGAAGTAGTCTCCATTGATGACCCGCGTTATCCCGTTAGGCTCAAGAATATATACGCCCCGCCGCATATCATCTATGTAAAGGGCAGACTGCCCAAGATAGACGAAGAGCCCGCCATCGCCGTCATCGGCACTAGAAACGCAAGCCCCTACGGTATAAAGATGGGGCGCAAGCTCGGTTTTGAGATAGCAAAGTGCGGCGGTGTCGTCATCTCGGGCCTTACCAAGGGCATAGACGCTGCCGGTGCGGAGGGCGCACTTATCGCAGACGGCAAATGCATCGGCGTTCTCGGCTCTCCGCACGAGCTCGCCCGCGGAAAAATGGCAGAGGAGCTTGCCGTCAGAGGAGCGCTTGTGAGCGAATACCCGCCAGGTGCCGGCACTTGCAGGCAGTTTTTCAGAGCGAGAAACCGCATAGCGGCAGGCTTGTCGGTCGGCGTTGCGGTCGTCGAAGCACCGTTCAGAAGCGGAACGAAGCTGTTCGTTGACGAGGCCGTCGAGCAGGGCAAGGAGATATTCGCCGTACCCGGCAACGCCGATTGTGAAAATTGCGCAGGCACGAATGCAATGCTCAAGGACGGCGCAAAGCCTGTTACCGAAGGCTGGGATGTGATGAGCGAATTTGCAAAGCTCTTCCCCGAAAAGATCAAGCGCTCGATTGAGCGAATACCCGGAACATGCGTGAAGCCGGAGCAAAATGAGCCTGTCATAACTGAAAAAACACACAAAGATACAAAAAAAGTCATTGACAAGCCCGACACCACGGAATATATTGACTTGAAGAAACAGCTTGAGGGCTTAAGCGAAACGCAGCTTAGCATTGTGTCGGCTATGGACAGGAAAGCAATGCAGGTCGATGAGATCATTGAGCGCACGGGCCTTTCACCGGCAAAGGTGCTTGCGGATCTGACGCTGCTGCAGCTTAAGGGCTGCGTCAGCCAGCAATCGGGCAAACGCTTTACATTGAATATAAAACGAAGTGAGGACAGCTAAATGCCAAGTGCAAAAAAGAATTTGGTAATTGTTGAATCACCTGCAAAGGCGAAGACCATTGAAAAATATCTGGGCGACGACTATAAGGTCGTTGCCTCCATGGGACACCTGCGTGACCTCCCCAAGAGCACACTTGGTATCGATATAGAAAACGATTTTGAGCCGAAGTACATTCCGGTCAAGGATCACAAGGATGTTATAGACACTCTTAAAAAGCTCAGCAAGAGCGCAAAGACCGTCTATCTCGCAACCGACCCTGACCGAGAGGGCGAGGCTATATCGTGGCATTTAAAGGAGCTGCTTGCTCTGCCGGACGACAAGGCAAGACGAGTGACCTTTAATGAGATAACGAAAAAGGTAGTAACCGAGAGCGTGGGCAATCCCCGTGACATCGACAAGGATCTTGTAGATGCCCAGCAGGCGAGACGACTGCTTGACCGCCTTGTCGGCTACAAGCTCTCGCCGCTGCTATGGAAGAAAATAAAGCGCGGCCTTTCGGCAGGCCGTGTCCAGTCGGTCGCAACGAGAATGGTCGTCGACCGTGAGAAAGAGATTGAAAGCTTCGTGCGTGAGGAGTATTGGCTGCTCGATGCGGTACTCAATTGCGACGAGACCGACGCCGACTTCACCGCACGCTACTACGGCAAGGGCGACAAGAAGCTTGAGCTGCACTCCGAGGATGAGGTGAACGCCGTCATCGCCGAAACGCAGGACGAGCCGTTTGTCATCAAGACCGTCAAGCGCGGCAAGAAGCACCGCAGCCCCTCACCTCCGTTTATAACCTCCACGCTCCAGCAGGAGGCATCCCGCCGCTTGGGCATGACGCCGAGACGCACCATGTCCGTTGCCCAGCAGCTTTACGAAGGTGTTGATATCGCAGGGCAGGGTACGGTAGGCCTTATCACATATATGCGTACCGACTCTCTGCGCCTTTCCGATGAGGCGCTCATGGCGGCAAAAAATTTCATCATCGAGCGCTATGGCAAGGAGTATTACCACGGCTCGTTCCGTGTTTACAAGACCAAATCCGGCGCACAGGATGCGCACGAGGCTATCCGCCCGACCAATATCGAGCTTACGCCCGAGCGTGTGCGCAAGGATCTGACTCCCGAGCAGTACAGGCTATACCGCCTCATCTGGGGCCGCTTCACAGCATGCCAGATGGCAAACTCGGTGTACGATAATGTCGTTGTCGATGTTGAGTCAAACGGCCATATTTTCCGCTCTAACTACTCCGAGCTCAAGTTTGCGGGCTACACTGCCGTTTATGAGGAGAGCAAGGACGAGGAGTCGGACGAACTGCGCAAGAAGCTGCCCGACCTTCAGGCCGGTGAGCGGGTGTATCTTGAAAAGATGCTGCCCGAGCAGCAGTTCACCCAGCCGCCTGCACGCTATACCGAGGCGACCCTCATCCGTGCGATGGAGGAAAAGGGCATCGGCAGACCGTCGACCTATGCTCCTACCATTTCGACGATAACCTCACACGAATATGTCGTAAAGGACGGCAAATACCTCAAGCCCACGAACCTCGGCGTAGTGGTCACGGAGCTTATGATGGAGCGCTTCCCCGACATCGTCGACCTTAAGTTTACAAACCACATGGAGGAGGAGCTCGACAGTGTCGAGTCCGGCAAGCTGTATTGGAAGAAGCTCCTGCATGAGTTTTACGATGGATTTTCCGTTGAGCTTGAAAACGCCGAAAAGGCGCTTGAGGGCGTGAGAATAAAAGTCCCCGACGAGCTCAGCGACGAGTACTGCGATGTTTGCGGCAAGCAGATGGTCGTAAAATCCGGCAAGTTCGGCCGATTCCTTGCGTGTCCTGCGTATCCCGAGTGCAGCTTCACAAAGCCGCTCGTCATCGAGATGCCCGGCAAATGCCCCAAGTGCGGCAGCAGGATACTCAAGCGTACCTCCAAAAAGGGCTATACCTTCTATGCCTGCGAGCGTGGCGCAGACTGCGGCTTCATGACATGGTATGTCCCTACAAAGGACTTCTGCCCGAGCTGCGGCAAGACCCTGTTCAAGCCCAGCGGCAAGGGACAGAAGAAGGCCTTCTGTATCAACGAGGAATGCTCGGAATTTGTCCCCGAGGAAAAGCGAGGCTATAAGAAAAAGACGACGGCAAAGTCTGACGAGAAAAAGCCCGCCGCAAAGAAAAAGACTACTACAAAGAAAGCCAAGGAATAAGCATTTATGAAGAAAGTCACGGTACTCGGCGCCGGACTTGCAGGCTGCGAATGTGCATGGCAGCTTGCAAAGCGGGGCATTGAGGTAAGGCTATTTGAGATGAAGCCGAATAAGATGACCCCGGCGCACAGCTCCGAATATTTTGCGGAGCTCGTGTGCTCAAACTCCCTGCGCAGCGATGAGCTTACGAATGCCGTCGGCCTTTTAAAGGCCGAGATGCGCAAAATGGGCTCGCTCATTATGGAAAGCGCCGACAGTAACCGTGTCGCTGCCGGCGGTGCGCTCGCCGTTGACCGTGAGGGATTTTCAAGGTATATCACGGACAAAATTAAGTCCTGTACGAACATTGAACTCGTGTCCGAGGAAGCGACCGACTTTCCCGAGGGCGAGCTTGTTGTCGCAACAGGCCCTCTCACGAGTGATGCGCTTGCCGAGAAGTTAGAGAAGCTTTGCAACTGCACGGGACTGCACTTTTACGATGCCGTCGCACCCATCGTGACGCTTGAGAGCGTCGATATGGATAGTGCGTTTTTCGCCTCCCGCTACGATAAGGGCACGGCGGATTATGTAAACTGCCCAATGAACGAGGAGGAGTACAAGGCGTTCGTAAAAGAGCTTGTCTCGGCAAAGGAAGCGCCTGTCCACGGCTTTGACGACGGCGGCGTGTTTGAAGGCTGCATGCCAGTTGAGGTCATGGCACGCCGGGGCGAGGAAACATTGCGCTTCGGCCCTTTGAAGCCTGTCGGCCTGCGTGACCCGAGAACGGGCAAGGAAAACTACGCCGTTGTACAGCTCCGTCGGGATAACGCCGACGGCACGATTTATAACCTTGTCGGCTTCCAGACACATCTGACATGGGGCGAGCAAAAGCGTGTGTTTTCGATGATACCGGCGCTTAAAAATGCCGAGTTTGTCCGCTACGGTGTCATGCACCGCAATACTTACCTGAATTCGCCGCAGCTTCTCGATCGCTATTATAGGCTGAGATCGGAACCCCGCATCAGCTTTGCCGGACAGATGACCGGCGTTGAGGGCTATGTGGAGTCGGCCGCATCCGGCATGCTGGTCGGCATCGAGACCGCCGCAAGGCTTTTGGAGCTTGAGCCGGTGAATTTCCCGCAGGAGACTGCGATAGGCGCACTCGGATTGTACATTTCCGGCGGCAGCGTCGGCGACTTCCAGCCGATGAATATAAACTTCGGCATTATAACCCCACTCGGCTATCGGGTAAAGGGCAAGAGGAACAAGAATGCGGAGATATCCGCAAGATCGCTTAAAATCATAGATGAATTGATGGAGAAGGAGGTCTTCTGCCGTGAAGATAATCGTTGACGCAATGGGCGGCGATAACGCACCGGAAGCCATAGTAAAGGGAGCAGTGCTTGCAAGAGACAGACTGGGCGTTGAGCTTTGCCTTGTTGGCCGCAGGGACGATATAGAAAGATGCCTTGAGGGCGTTGACCGCAATGGCTTGAGCATAGTTGACGCACCCGAGGTCATCACGATGAACGATGACCCCAGCACGGCAGTCCGCCGTAAGAAAAATTCCTCCATGGCAGTCGGACTTACCATGCTCAAAAACGGCGAGGGAGACGCAATGGTGTCGGCAGGCTCTACCGGAGCTCTGCTCACCGGCGCAACACTTATCGTCAAGCGCATCCACGGTGTACGCCGTGCGGCAATGGCACCCGTACTTCCAAGCTGCGAAAACGGCCTCATGCTCATCGACTGCGGCGCAAACGCCGAGTGCACGCCCGAGTATCTTCTCCAGTTTGCATATATGGGCTGCTTCTACGCAAAGCGCATCATGAATATCGGCAACCCTCGTGTCGGACTTCTCAACATCGGCGTTGAGGAGACCAAGGGCGGCGAGCTCCAGCACGAGACATATAAGCTTCTCAAGGCTGCAAACGATGCAGGCAGGATAAACTTTGTCGGCAATGTCGAGGCAAGCACCATGCTTCTGGGCGGCGTTGATGTAGTAGTTGCCGACGGCTTTTCGGGCAATATCGCCCTTAAGACCGCCGAGGGCGTTGCAAAGTGGCTGTTTACCGAGCTCAAGGGTGTGTTTAAGAAAAATGCAATGAATATGCTTGCGGCTGCCGTAGTCAAGAAGGATGTTAAGGGCATCGCAAAGAGCATAGACCCTAACGAGGTAGGCGGAACTGCACTCATGGGCATCTCCAAGCCCGTTATCAAGGCGCACGGTTCGTCCGGCGATGAGGCATTCTTTGCCGCCATCCGTCAGGCAAAGACCTTTGCCGAGTCGGGCATGATAAACGATATAGTTGAAAATGTTGATTATATGCGGATCTCAGAGGAAGCGTAAAAATTGAAAGAGCTTGAGAAAAGATTAAACTACACATTTAAAAACAGTGAGCTTTTGAAAAATGCGCTCACCCACAGCTCGTATGCAAACGAGAACAGGGCAGAGGGCATTTCAAGCAACGAGCGCTTGGAGTTTCTGGGCGATTCGGTGCTCGGCTTTGTAACGGCAAAGCACCTGTATTCTATGCAGCCTACGCTGTCCGAGGGCAAAATGACAAGACTGCGTGCTGAGCTTGTCTGCGAGCAGAGCCTGCACGGCGTTGCGCTCGACCTTGACTTAGGCCGATACCTGCGCATGGGTCACGGCGAGGAGAAAAACGGCGGCAGGACAAGACCGTCCATTCTCGCAGACGCTGTCGAGGCGGTCATCGCCGCAATGTTCCTTGACGGCGGCATCGCTGCACCCGAAAGCTTCATTGAGCGCATGATCCTAAGCCCCGAGAGCATCGAGGCACACCATGCGGCCGACTATAAGACCGAGCTTCAGGAGCTTATACAGCAAAAGAACGGCCAGGTGCTCACATATGCGCCCACCGGCGAGTCCGGACCGGATCACGCAAAGGTGTTCTCGGCGAGCGTCAGCCTTAACGGCGAGGTCATCGGCGAGGGCAGCGGCAGGACAAAGAAGGAGGCCGAACAGGCGGCAGCCTGTCAGGCATTGAAGAAGCTAAATAAATGACAGCAAGAAACAGTATCATCCCCGTTTTCGTGCCGCATCTCGGCTGCCCGAACGACTGCGTGTTCTGCAATCAGAGGCGCATTTCCGGTCACACCGAGCCTGCAACGGCGCAGACGGTCAAAACCGCAATAGAGAACGCAGCCGCCTTGTCCCCCAAAGGGACAAAGCGGCAATTGGCGTTTTATGGAGGAAGCTTCACGGCCATACCCGTGGCAGAGCAGACAGCCCTTTTTGAGGCTGCAAAGCCGTATCTTGACGACGGAACGATAAGCTCGATCAGGCTCTCGACCCGCCCGGATGCGATAGATGCCGAAACGCTTGCACGGCTCAAAAAATACTCCGTGCAGACGGTGGAACTCGGTGCGCAGTCACTGTGCGATAAGGTGCTGTGGCTGTCAAACCGAGGCCACACCGCAAAAGAGGTCGAGGACGCTGCAATAATGGTGAAGCAGGCGGGCTTTGAGCTGATCCTGCAAATGATGACCGGCCTGCCGGGCGACACGGACGAAAGCTGCGTGGAAACGGCAAAAAAGATAATCGCCCTGCGCCCTGACGGAGTGAGGATATACCCCACGGTCATAGTGCGGGACACCGAGCTTTACGATATGTGGAAAGCCGGAACCTACAAGGAGCACACGGTTTCCGATGCTGTTCGGGTCTGCGCAAAGATAACGAAGCTTTTTGACGAGGCGGGTATCCCCATCATCCGTATGGGGCTTAACCCGACCGAGGACCTCTCCGGCGGAGATGCCGTGGGCGGAGCGTATCACCCGGCCTTGGGCGAGCTCGTGCGCTCCCGCATGATGCTCGACAAGGCGGTGAAGCTGCTTGACGGTGTTGAGCCCGATAAGCGCGTCGTCCTCGGAGTCAATAAGTCAGATGTGTCCAAAATGATTGGCCAGCACCGCTGCAATGCGGAGGCGCTTAAGTCGCAATTTAAGCTAAAGTCTATTAAAATTATGCAGACCGACATAAATTCGGGCGAAATTAAGCTGCTTAGCCTTGATTAAGGCGCTCATATGTTATAAAATATAATGCACATTTTGAATAGAGGTAGAGCATTTGTACTTAAAAGCACTGGAAATTCAGGGGTTCAAGTCCTTTCCGGACAAAACCAGAATTACATTTGAAAAGGATATAACGGCGATCGTCGGACCCAACGGCTCGGGAAAATCGAACATTTCCGACGCCATACTGTGGGTCATGGGCGAGCAGCGCTCCAAAACTCTTCGAGGCGGCAAGATGGAGGATGTCATCTTCGGCGGCACGGAGAAGAGGGGCGCACTGGGCTTCGCACAGGTCTCGCTCATCATCGATAACTCCGAACACATTTTTGACTGCGACAATACCGAGCTCATGCTGACCCGCCGCTACTACCGCAGCGGAGACAGCGAGTATTACATAAATCGTGAGGCGGTACGCCTTAAGGATATCAACAGCCTGCTCATGGACACGGGCCTTGGCAGAGACGGCTACTCGATCATCGGTCAGGGCAGGATCGCCGAGATCGTGTCGAGCAAAAGCTCCGAGCGCCGTGAGGTGTTCGAGGAAGCGGCCGGTATATCCCGCTACCGTAGCCGCAAGGAGGAGTCCGAGCGCAAGCTTCAGAAAACGGAAGAAAACCTCCTGCGCATAAACGATAAGATAGACGAGCTTGAGCTTCAGGTCGAGCCGCTGAAGCGGCAGTCCGAAACGGCGAAAAAGTACCTCGTCCTGCGTGACGAGCTGAGACTCCGTGAGATATCCGTTTGGATGGCGACGCTTGAAAAGCTGAGGTCGCAGGCCGAAGCGATAAGCCGTGACTACGAAAATGCGGTGCGTGATCTTGATAACGCAAACCGCAGCCTGGAAGCACTGTATGCCTCGTCGGGCAACATCTCCGAGCGTATGCGCCAAAAGGATGTCGAGGCCGAGAGTGCCAGAGCCCGCCTTTCACGGACAGAGGGCAGGGCTGCCGAATGCGACTCCGAGGCCGCCGGACTTAAAGCCGGCATCGCAAACAGCATCGAGGCTGCCGAGCGTATGAAAAAAGACATTGCCGAGGCGGAGACCCGCGTCGGCGAGATCAAGGCGCAGATAGAAGAAAACAACGCAACTATCGCCAAGGTGGAAGCCACGCTCAGGGAGCTTGACGAAAAGCTCAAGGCCAATAACAATGTGCTTGATGGCGCACGCATGAAACTGTCGAGCCGTGAAACGGCGGCAGAGCAGCTTCGTGAAAAGGTGAACCGCCTGAGCGTTGACTGCCGCAGCATGGACGCAAGGATACACATGCTTTCCGAGATGGAAAAGGAATACGAGGGTTTTTCAAAGGCGGTCAAAACGGTCATGCGTGAATCTGCCCGAGGCAACATAAGCGGCGTTCACGGGCCTGTGGCCAACCTTGTCAAGGCGGATAACGAGTGCGCCCTTGCCATCGAGACGGCTCTCGGCGCTGCGATGCAGAATATCGTCATCGACACGCAAAACGACGGCCGCAAGGCGATAGAAATGCTAAAGCGGCTCGACTCCGGCCGTGCTACCTTCCTGCCGGTGGACACCGTTAAGGGCGGCGTTATGAAGGATGCGCCCGTAAACGACCCGGGCTTTGTCGGAGTGGCGTATGACCTTGTGCATTTTGAGCCGAAGTATGACGGCATATTTGCAAGCCTGCTGGGCAGAACGGTAGTTGCCGAGACGCTTGCCGATGCCGTGCGAATGTCAAAGGCAAACGGCAACCGCTTGCGCATCGTAAGCCTTGACGGTCAGCTCATAAACGCCGGCGGATCGATGACCGGCGGCAGCGCCGCAAAGGGTACCGGCATTCTTTCACGGGCAAACGAGCTCACTGAGCTCAAAAAGCGCAGAGTGAAGTTGGAAACGGACTATAACAACGCAAGCGCCGAGCTTGATAAGGCGAGAAACGCACTTGCGGGCCTGCGCTATGAGCTTGATATGGCGCTTGAGGATCAGGCGGAGATAAACCGCTCGATCGCAGCAAACGAGGCCGAAAAGCGCACGACCGAGCTTGCCATAAACCAGCTCAAGGTGCTGCTTGAAGCCCTGTCCGGCGACAGCTTTTCACGCCGCAAGGCGATAGAGCGCTCGGAATCTGAGCGCAGCATGATCGAAAACAAGCTGCAAACGGTTCTCGAAAAGCGCAGACAGATATTAGCCGAGGCTGACGGCATCAGAGCCGAGATAAGCGAAATTACAAACAAGCGTCTTGAGCTTGAGGGCAGACGCACCAAGGCAGACAGGGATGCTCAGGAGCGCAACCGTGAGCTTTTGGAGCTGCAAAAAACCTGCTCGGCTTTAGAGGGCAAGAAAAATGCCGCCGACATGGAGGAAAAGCAGATACTCGACAAGCTCTGGGAAAACTACGAGCTTTCGTATTCTGCCGCTCAGGAGCTGCGCCAGCCTGTTGAGAACCTGCAGAAGGAGACCAAGGGCATCTCCGAGCTGCGCCGCAGGATATCCGCCCTCGGCACGCCGAACATCGGCGCTATCGAGGAGTATGAGCGTGTCAGCACGAGATATGATTTCCTCACCGGCCAGCGTGACGATATCCAAAAGGCAAAAACCGAACTTGTGGGTATAATAAACGATGTAACGAGCGAAATGCAGGAGGTTTTCACTCAGCAGTTTAAGCTCATAGACGAAAAATTCCGGCAGACCTTCCTTGAGCTTTTCGGCGGCGGCAAAGCCTCACTCACGCTCGAGGACGAAAACGACCCCCTCGAATGCGGCATTGAGATAAAGGTTCAGCCGCCCGGCAAGGCGGTATCGAACATAAGCTTGCTGTCCGGCGGCGAGAAGGCGTTCGTTGCAATCGCACTGTACTTTGCAATACTCAAGGTGCGTCCCACGCCGTTCTGCGTCATGGACGAGATAGAGGCAGCTCTTGACGAAGCGAATGTTATCCGCTATGCCGAGTACATGCGCAGCATGTGTACCAAGACCCAGTTCATCGTCATCACCCACCGCCGAGGCACGATGGAGGAGGCCGACCACATTTACGGCGTTACCATGCAGGAAAAGGGCGTTTCCAAGATAATCGAGCTTGACCTTGAGCAGGCACAGCGCTCGATAGAAAACGATCAGTGATAAGGAGACAATGATGGGCTTTTTTGATAAGATGTTTTCGGGACTGACGAAGACCCGAAAAAATATTGAGGACCTTGAAGAGATCTTCCAGAACTACGATATGGACGACATGGACTTTTACGATGAGCTTGAGGAAATGCTCGTCATGGCCGATGTCGGCGGGGAGACTACTGCAAAGATACTCTACGACTATAAGCGCATTTTGTACCGCAACAGGATTAATAAGGGCAGAGACGCAAAAAAAGCGTTCGTTTCGTATATGCATGAGATGCTCGGCGATATGGACACCTCGCTCAAGCTTGAGACCAAGCCTTCGGTCATCCTCATGGTTGGCGTTAACGGTGTCGGCAAGACGACGACCATCGGCAAGCTCTCGGCAAGACTTAAAGCCGACGGCAAAAAGGTGCTCCTTTGCGCAGGCGATACCTTCCGCGCCGCCGCAGGCGAGCAGCTGAATATCTGGGCGGAGCGCTCGGGTGCGGATATCGTCCGCCACGAGGAGGGCAGCGATCCCGCCTCCGTCGTGTATGACAGCATCTGCGCTGCCAAGGCAAGGGGGGTCGACACTATAATCATCGACACCGCAGGCAGACTGCACAACAAGGCAAACCTCATGAACGAGCTTAATAAGATAAGCCGTGTTGTTTCCCGTGAGCTGCCGGATGCCGATATCGAAACGCTCATGGTGCTTGATGCTACGACCGGTCAAAACGGTCTCATTCAAGCCAAGCAGTTTCTTGAGACTGCCGGTATTACCGGTATCGTGCTCACGAAGCTTGACGGCACAGCCAAGGGCGGCATAGTGTTTGCCATCGCACATGAGCTCAATCTGCCGGTGAAGTTCGTCGGCGTGGGCGAGGGCATGGACGACCTTATCCCGTTTGATCCCAAAGAATTTGTGGAGGCGCTGTTCAAGTGAAAATGATACTTGCAAGCAACAATGCAAAAAAGCTCCGTGAGCTCAAGGCTATACTGTCCGACATGGGCGTTGAGCTATGCTCACAGAGGGAAGCGGGCTGTGATTTTGAGGTCGAGGAGACCGGCACGACATTTGCCGAGAACGCATATCTCAAGGCAGCTGCCGTTGTCGAAGCAACGGGTGTTGCCGCAATCGCCGACGACTCCGGTCTGATGGTCGACGCACTCAATGGCGAGCCGGGCGTTTATTCCGCCCGCTACGCCCCCGGCGGCCACGATGCAAGCGATAAGGAAAAGTACGAGTATCTGCTCAAAAAGCTTGAGGGCGTCAAGGACAGAGACGCAAAGTTTGTCTCCAGCATCTGCTGTATTTTCCCGAACGGCGATACCATCCGCTGTGAGGGCGAGTGTGCCGGCAAGATACTTTTAGACCCGAGGGGTGAGGGCGGCTTCGGCTACGACCCTGTTTTCATGCCGACAGGCTACGATAAGAGCATGGCCGAGCTCGGCACGGAAGTCAAAAACGAGATATCACACAGAGCCAATGCGCTCAAAATTTTTAAGAAAAAGCTGAGGGAATATAATGGCACTGACAAGTAAGCAGAGGGCACAGCTCAAAGGGCTTGCCATGACAGAGGATACGATAATCCAGATAGGCAAGGGCGGCATCAGCGAAAATACCCTGACGCAGGTCAACGATGCGCTCAAGGCAAGGGAGCTCATAAAAGGCAGAGTGCTGGAAAACAGCCTGCTGACTGCCCGTGAGGCTGCCGATGCACTGGCCGAGGCCTGCGGAGCCGAGACCGTGCAGACGATAGGAAGTAAGTTTGTTCTGTATAAGAAGAATGCAAAAGAGCCTAAAATAGCTCTTGTAAAAGATAAGAAGAAATGAGAATAGTAATCTACGGCGGAAGCTTCAATCCGCCGCACTGCGGTCATGTTGAGGCGGCCATGACCATATCCGAGCAGCTTAAGCCGGATAAACTTTTGATAATCCCGGCAAACATTCCGCCGCACAAGGAGCTTGCCGAGGGAAGCCCCGATGCGCACGAGCGCCTGCTGCTTACGCAGCTTGCGTTTTCCGATATGCCGAATGTCGAGGTAAGCGACATTGAGCTTCACCGTGAGGGCAAGAGCTATACCGCATCGACCGTGGAGCTTTTAATGCAGCAGTACCCCGATGCCGAGCTTTACCTTGCCATGGGTACGGATATGCTGCTGAGCTTTGAGGAGTGGTACAGATTCAGATTTTTGCTCGAAACGCTGACGCTTGCGGTATTCGTCCGCAGTGAGGGCGAGGAGGCCGAGATGCTGCGCCACGCCGAGTATCTCAAAAAGGAATACGGGGCTAAAATAGTCCCCCTGCGCCATGAGCCGAAGTCCATGTCATCGAGAGACATACGGGACATGCTCTGCCGCAGAATGGGCGCATCCTTCCTGCCGGAGAAGGTCTATGAGCGCATAATCGCAAACGGCGATTATGACGCAAAGCCGGAACTTTACTGGCTGCGTGAAAAGGCGTATGCGATGTTAAAGCCAAACCGAGTTGCGCATGTCGTCGGCTGCGAGAGCGAGGCCGTGAAGCTTGCACAGCGCTGGGGCGAGGATCCCGAGGACGCAGCCGAGGCGGGAATCTTGCATGATATTACAAAAAAACTTTCTTTGCAGGAACAATTGATATTATGCGACAAGTATGGTATCATAAACGATACGATTGAGGAGCATAATGTGAAGCTGCTGCACGCAAAGACAGGGGCGGCAATGGCGAAGCGGCTTTTCAATGTCAGCAAAGAAGTTTATGAGGCTATCAGATGGCATACCACCGGAAAGCCTGATATGACGCTTTTGGAGAAAATCATATATATGGCCGACTACATAGAGCCAAACCGAGATTTTGAAGGTGTCGAGAAGCTGCGCACCCTTGCGTATGAGAACTTGGACGCAGCTATGGCACTCGGGCTTAAAATGAGCCTTGAAGACATAAGAAGCTATGGTCAGGAGCCGTATATTGCGAGCGTTGAAGCCTACGAGTGGTACAAGTCTTTTGAGCAGTAGACCCTCATCCTTGTAGACAACAGAAGGGATAAAAAATATGAAGCTATTTGGCAGCAAAAAGAGCAGCAGGCACTCCGGGGAGAGAGCCTCTGCCGATGGAAGCAGACAAAGCCGCACGGCCAAGACCAAGGCCACGGAAGAGCAGTCCGGCAAGAGCGTTGACGAGATCGTCGCCGCGAGAAACAAAAAGGGCAAAAAGAAAAAGGCCGGCAAGGTCATTTTGATTATCTTGCTGGTACTCGTGCTGATTGCGGGCATCGGTTATGCGGTGCTTGAGTTTGTGATCAAGCCGCCCGATACGGATAATAAGGGCGTCACGGATAACACAAATACGCACCATGTTGACGGCAGAAAGGACGGCGTGTATACCTTCCTCGTCGCCGGTACCGATCAGATAAGCAATAATACCGACACCATTATGATCGGCAGCTTCGATACGGTTAACCACAAGCTGAATATCGTGAGTATCCCCAGAGATACGCTTATAAACATTCAGCACGAGGTCAAGAAGGCAAATGCAGCATATCACTATGCAGCTTATTATAAGAATGTCGAGGGCTCATCGTACTATAACTGCGACCCCGTTGAGAGCATGAGAAAAGAGCTCGTCAAGAGCATGCTCGGCTTTGATGTGGATAAGTATGTCCTCGTTAACATCGATGCGGCGGCCGAAGTGGTTGACGCCATCGGCGGTGTTGAGTTTGACCTTCCCGTCGACATGAACTACGATTCCAAGCGGCAGGATCTGCACATCCACCTCAACAAGGGCCTCCAGACCCTCAGCGGCGATGACTTCGTCAAGGTCATGCGATTCAGAAGCTCATATGCCGGCGGCGACCTGCAGCGTATCGAGATGCAGCAGAAGCTGCTGAGCGCACTTGCCGACCAGATGCTCACACTCGGTAATGTCCCCAACCTCACCAAGGTCGCACAGATAGTTGCCGACAATATGGAGACCGACATGTCCACCGAAAACATCATCTACTTTGCCAAGGAGTTCTTGAAGCTCAGTAAGGACGATGTCAAGTTCATGACTCTGCCCAAGCTCTCGACCGGCAGCGTGTTCGGCTTCAGCTATGTTTTCACCGACATCGATGCATGGCTCAAGATGGTAAACGAGAGTCTCAATCCTTGGACTACCGAGGTCACGGCACAGAATGTCGATATAATCACCTATAAGGACGGCAATTTCTATTCCACTACGGGTGAGGTCAATAACGGTATAGAGTCGTTCCTGTCGTATAACTCGTCGGACCCCATGGCATCTGCGCAGATAATCCGCTATACCGGAAGCGGTACGAGCGATACAAATACTCAAGACAATACTCAAGATAAGGATGTAGATAATCAATGATGCAGCCTAATGAAGTCGTAAAGGTTGCTGCAAAGGCACTCAGCGACAAAAAAGGTAAGGATATAAAGGTGCTCAAGACAGATAAGCTCACAACACTGTGCGATTATTTCATCATCTGCACCGGCACATCATCAACACACATTAAGTCACTCACCGACGAGCTCGATAAGCAGATGAGCGAGGCCGGTGAGCCGCCCCTGCGCCGTGAGGGTTTCCGCTCCGGCAACTGGGTGCTGCTCGATTTCGGTTGCGTGGTGGCTCATGTATTCACCGAGGACGCAAGAGATTTCTATAAGCTCGAAAGACTCTGGTCCGATGCCGAGGAGATCGATCTCTCATCCCTTATAGGCCCCTGCTAAGGGGCGTTCGAACGAATAAAAACTATAAGGGAGCAATCAAAAATGAAATACGATTTTACAGCAATTGAAAAGAAGTGGCAGGCAAATTGGGAGCAGACCAAGCCCTATGCGGCCATAACCGGCGACACGACCCGTCCCAAGTTCTACGGACTTATCGAGTTCCCGTACCCCTCGGGTCAGGGACTGCATGTCGGTCATCCCAGACCGTTTACGGCTATGGATATCGTCACCCGCAAAAAGAGGATGGAGGGCTACAATGTTTTGTTCCCCATCGGATTTGACGCATTCGGCCTGCCCACGGAAAACTATGCCATCAAGAACCACATCCATCCGGCCATAGTCACAAAAAACAACATCGCAAACTTCACAAGCCAGCTCAAGATGCTGGGCTACGGCTTCGACTGGGATCGCTGCGTGGATACCACAGACCCCAATTACTATAAGTGGACGCAGTGGATATTCCTGCAGATGTACAAGCACGGTCTTGCATATAAATCGACTATGCCCGTCAACTGGTGCACGAGCTGCAAGTGCGTGCTCGCAAACGAAGAGGTCGTAAACGGCGTCTGTGAACGCTGCGGCAGCGAGGTCATCCGCAAGGAAAAAAGCCAGTGGATGCTCGCCATCACCAAGTACGCCCAGCGCCTTATCGACGATCTGGACGATCTGGATTACATCGAACGAGTGAAGATCCAGCAGAAAAACTGGATCGGCCGCTCCACCGGCGCCGAGGTCACCTTTAAGACCACAGCAGGCGACGATATCGTTGTCTACACCACCCGTCCCGACACGCTGTTCGGCGCGACCTATATGGTCCTTTCTCCCGAGCATGAGTATGTCACCAAGTGGCAGAATATGATCGAAAATGCCGACGAGGTCAACGCCTATGTCGCCGAGGCTGCAAAGAAGTCCGACTTTGAACGCAGCGAGCTCAACAAGGAAAAGACCGGTGTCGAGATAAAGGGTATCAAGGGCATAAATCCCGTAAACGGCAAGCAGATACCCATTTTCATTTCCGATTATGTTCTTGTGACATACGGCACGGGCGCTATCATGGCAGTTCCCGCACACGATGACCGTGACTGGGAGTTTGCAAAGAAGTTCGGCTGTGAGATCATCGAGGTCGTCGAGGGCGGAGATATTGAAAAGGAAGCCTTCACCCTCAAGGACGATACCGGCATCATGGTAAACTCGGAGTTCCTCAACGGCATGACCGTCAAGGAAGCCATCCCCGCCATGAAAAAATGGCTTGTCGAAAACGGCATTGGCACAGAGAAGGTAAACTACAAGCTGCGTGACTGGGTGTTTAGCCGTCAGCGTTACTGGGGTGAGCCTATTCCTCTTGTCAACTGCCCGAAGTGCGGCTGGGTACCTCTGCCGGAGGATCAACTGCCTTTGGTTCTGCCTCAGGTGGAAAGCTATGAGCCAACCGATGACGGCGAAAGCCCGCTCAGCAAGATGACCGACTGGGTCAACACCACCTGCCCCTGCTGCGGCGGTCCGGCCAAGCGTGAGACGGACACCATGCCTCAGTGGGCAGGCTCCAGCTGGTATTTCCTGCGTTATATGGATCCCCACAATGATAAAGCGCTGGCCTCAAAGGAAGCCATTGATTATTGGGCACCCGTTGATTGGTACAACGGCGGCATGGAGCACACCACTCTGCACCTGCTGTATTCCCGCTTCTGGCACAAGTTCCTGTACGATATCGGCGTTGTCAACACCAAGGAGCCTTACGCCAAGCGCACGAGCCACGGCATGATCCTTGGCGAAGGCGGCGAAAAGATGTCCAAGTCAAGGGGCAATGTCGTTAACCCCAACGACATCGTTGCGCAGTACGGCGCTGATACCCTGCGTCTGCACATAATGTTCATCGGCGACTTTGAGAAGGCCGTTACATGGTCTAACGATGCCGTCAAGGGCTCAAAGCGCTTCCTCGACCGTTGCTGGAACCTCATGGACATGTGCTCCGATTCCGAGGATTATTCCAAGAAGAACGAGAGCACTATCCATAAGACCATCAAAAAGGTCGGCAGCGACATTGACGAGCTGAAGATGAACACGGCGATTGCCGCACTCATGACCATGGTCAACGAGTTCTACACAAACGGCTGCACCCGTGGCGAGGTCAAGACCCTGCTCGAGCTTCTCAGCCCCTTTGCACCGCACATCGCAGAGGAAATGTGGGAGCTCATGGGCTATGCCAAGTCCGAGGGCAAGATGGCCATGCAGATGCCGTGGCCGAAGTATGACGAGGCAAAGACCGTCGATACCGAGCGTGAGATGGCCGTTCAGGTAAACGGTAAGCTCAAGACCACCATCGTAGTTCCCGCCGACTCCGAGGACAGCGTCATCATCGATGCCGCCTGCGCAGACGAGAAGATCAAGCGCCTGATGGAGGGCAAGCAGCTTTTCAAGACCATCGTCGTAAAGAATAAGCTTGTTAACCTGATTATCAAATAATTTTATTGACATTACAGCCAAGAATGAGTATAATATCATTCGTTAAGCCAAGAATTTGGCCCTTAAAGCGTCGAAAGGCGTTAATGGAGGGAGTGAAATAAATGTCTGAAATCTATGTCAAGGAAAATGAATCTCTGGACAATGCTCTTAAGAGATTTAAGCGCAGCTGCGCAAAGGCAGGCGTTCTGGCCGACCTCAGAAAGAAGGAGTACTACCAGAGCCCCAGCGTAAGGCGCCGCAAGAAGAGCGAAGCTGCTCGCAAGAACAAGAATAAGAGATATTATTGATTTTATGAAAAATCCCGTACCTGTCGGTACGGGATTTTTTCTTTATATAGCTTCCATCTTACTTAGCACACTGCAAACGCCGTCAAAGGCTTTTTCGGCGGCGAAGCGGACATTCTTTTCAAAGCTGCCGAGACCGGCTTCGTCCTCGGTGTCGGATATTGCACGGATGCAGTTAAACGGAACGCCAAGCAAAAAGCAGGCGTGCGCAGCAGCGGCGGTCTCCATATCGCAGCACAGCGGGTCAAAACGCTCGATAATGCTCTCACGGCCATCGTCTGCTATGAACACATCGCCCGTGACCGTTCTGCCGCTGCGCATACCGGCAGCTCTTCCAATCGAAACTACATCCTCTGCGCACTTAAAATCGGGGTCGATACCTTCAGGATGGTAGTCACATATAAGCTGCGGGTCAAGGTCGTGATAGATGCAGTCTGACACCATGACGCAGTCACCGATGTGCAGCCCCTTTGCGATAGCTCCGGCAGCACCGGACATTATCACACGCTCGCAATCTAAGCTGCGAACGAGCGTCGATGTGCCAATCGCGGCGTTAACCTTACCGATCCCACAAAAAAGTACGGCGACCTCCTTGGCGCAAAGCGTGCCTTCAATTACCTTCGCACCGCACACGGTGCGGACATCACCGCCCAGTGCTTTTCTGTACGGCTCAAACTCCGGCGCACAGGCGCATAAAATGCCTATCTTCATTACTCAACCTCCCACGGCAGCTCCACAACCGTCATCTCATGTCCGACGGCAGGGAGAAGCTTACCCGTCATGTCGGACATCTTAAACCGCAGCGTCGAGGTATTGATGCACGGATGGCAGCCGATAAACTCGTCCTTTAGCAGGTCTGCATCGACCAAAAGCTTAACACAGTTCTCCGTGTCGTTCATAAGCCCAAGCACGCTTACCGAACCCGGGGTGATATCAAGAAATTTCTCCATATGTTCGGCGCTTCCGAAGCTTAAACGGGCAGAACCTATCTGCTTAGACAGAAGCTTCGTCTTAAACGGCTTGTCGCCCGGCATGAGCAGCAGATAAAAATCGGTCTGCTGCCGGTTCGTGAGAAACAGATTCTTGCAAATGGATGCGCAGAGCACCTTCTCTATCTCGTGGCACGCCTCTATGGTGTCGGCGTGTTCGTGGTCAACTCGGTCGTATTCAATACCGAGCCTGTCGAGCAGCTCATAGCAGCGCTGCTCCTTAGGCAGACGCTCGGAAGCATTCTCCGGCCTGCCGGTCAATAATTTGCCCTTAGTCATATCTTACCTCTTGTTTGTCGGCAACCAAATTTTCTGCTGCTCGGCTGCCTTTATTAGCTCATCACGGAAGTCCGGGTGCGCAATGCTTATAAGCGCCTCGGCGCGCTCCCAAGTCGAGCGTCCGGCAAGGTTCACAACACCGTACTCCGTCGCAATGTAGTATGCCTGACTTCTCGGTGTCGTGACGATATCGCCGCTGAGCGTTGGCACGATGCGGCTTTTAAGTTCGCCTGACTTAGTTTTGAATGTACTTGTCATGCACAAAAACGCCTTACCGCCACGGCTCATTGTTGCACCGGTTAAGAAATCGAGCTGACCGCCGGTGCCGCTTATCTGCCTTGTGCCGACGCTTTCCGAGCAGACTTGACCGTACACATCGGCGGTGAGGCAGCCGTTTATGGATATCATGTTGTCGTGCTGAGCGATGATCTGCGGGTCGTTGACATACGAAAGGGGACAGCCCACAACGCCCGGGTTATCGTCCACCCAGTCGTACAGCTCACGGCTGCCGATGGCGATACCGAGTACGCCTTTGTTTTGGTTTATCGTCTTTCTGCGATTCGTGAGCTTGCCCTGTTTGAACATTTCAAGATACCCATCCGAGCAAAGCTCCGTGTGCATGCCGAGATCTTTGAGGTCGGACTTTGCTATTAGCTCGCCGAGAGCATTCGGCATGCCGCCGATGCCGAGCTGCACCGTCGCACCGTCAACAATGTGCGGCAGAATATATGACGCAATACACTTGTCCTCCTGCGTGGGAGCGGGATTTTTCATCTCGTAAAGCGGCGGGTTATCGCTTTCAACGATGTAGTCGACCTCGGAAATGTGTATCGCCTCGTCAAAGCCGCCGCGTATGCGGGGCACATTTTCGTTCACCTCAACGATGACGATTTTACTCTTGTCGGCAATGCACTTTGAAACGCCGACCGAGCCGCCGAAATAAAAATATCCGTGCTTATCCATGGGCGAAACGGTCACCATGCAGACATCCGCCTCAAGAAAGTTCTTGTAGTACCAAGCGAGATTTCTGAAAACCATCGGCGTGAAAAATGCCCGCCCCTGGTCGCAGAGTTTTCGCTCGTAGCCGGAGCAGTGCCAGGTGTTGTACACAAAATGCTCAAGCGTGGGGTCGCACTCGGCGACATGGATAGGCCCGAATATCAGGTCGCCCCTTATCTTGACATTTCTCAGCTCGTCCCGCCTTTCGGAAAGCGCCTTGTCGAGCGTCGGGGGATAGCCGACATTCGTTGTATACTCGACCCAATCGCCGCTTTTGACGCACTCAACGGCCTCGTGCGCCGTGCACAGCTTAGACCTGTATTCGCTCAAATAGTCCATATCGATACTCCTGAAATATGATAGCCATATTATCGCACATATCGCCGGGATACGCAAGCGATTGAAAAACTAAAACGGATATATTATAATAGCTGCATCAATCCTTAGAGGTGTAGTATGAAGCTCAAGCTATGCGATGCAAAAAGCCTTGATATCGTAAAAACCTTTGAATGCGGCCAGTGCTTTCGCTGGAACGCTAACGATAAGGGCGTGTATACCGGCGTCATCGGCAGATACCTTGCTGAGGTTGAGACGGTAGACAATGCAGTTTACATAACATCTGATGCTCCGGCTGAAATGTGGGCAGACTACTTCGACCTTGCGACCGACTATGCCGCCGTGAGTGCAGACTTCACGGGCGAGTACCTGCACGAGTGCATCGACTACGGCATGGGCATACGCATTCTGCGTCAGGATAGCTGGGAGGCGCTGTGCTCGTTTATCATTTCCCAATGCAATAACATAACCCGCATAAAGGGCATCGTTGAGCGCCTGTGCGAGCAATTCGGCGATAAATGCGAGACAAACGGCGTGGGCTACTACACCTTTCCGAGTGCCGAACGACTTGCAGCCCTCCGGCCGTCCGACCTTGCGGGGATAAGGTCCGGCTATAGAGCTGAGTATATCATAGCCGCCGCCCGAGCCGTCACAACGGGCGAGCTCGACCTTGATGCGCTCAAGACCTGCGACTACCGTGAGGCGATAAAGACCCTGCGGCAGATACGGGGCGTGGGCGAAAAGGTCGCAAACTGCGTGGTGCTGTTTGGACTTTACCACATGGAGGCGTTCCCTATAGATGTGTGGATGAAGCGAGCGCTCAAGGAGCATTTTCCGGCAGATTTTGACCCGACGAGCCTCGGCGCATACGCAGGACTTGCTCAGCAATACATTTTCTATTACTCAAGAAGCGGAGGTAAATGACCATGGAATATAAGCTTTTAGCCGCCGACATGGACGGCACGGCCTTGGACGATAACAAAAACCTCGGTGAACGCACCGTCAAGGCAATGGAGCGAGCCATAGCGAGCGGAAAAACGGTCTTGTTTTCAACAGGCCGAAGCATCAGCCTCGTTAAGCCATATATCGACATGGTCCACGGCATGCGCTACGCCGTGACAGCAAGCGGAGCGTCGGTTTTAGACCTTGAGACAGGGGAGAAGCTCCTCCACAAGACCATCGACCCAGAGACAGTGAAATACATCATTGCGCAGGCGAGCGGGCGCTATGTCATGCCCGTCATGTTTATAAACGACAAAAGCTACGGCAGCCGCTGGTGCGTAGATCACTGCGCAGACTTCGGCCTTGACACCTATGGGCCGATCTACCGTCGGCACATGAACATCGTCGACGATGTCTTTGCAATGTACATGGAAAGCACCGAGCCGGTCGAGAAGTTCAATCTCTTTTTCGCAAACGATTACGAGGCTGCCGAGGTGTTGGAAAAGCTGCGTGAGCTGCCCCTGACCTTCACCTGCGTGACGGACAGTTCGCTTGAGATAAACGCAAGCGGCGTGAGCAAGGCCGAGGGACTCAAGACCCTGTGCGCAAGACTCGCTATTGAGCCTGCCGAATGCATAGCCGTGGGCGACTCGGAAAATGACGAGCCGATGCTTAAGCTATGCGGCTTAAGCGCAGCGACGGCAAATGCAACGGATAAGGTCAAGGCAATGGCGGATGTCCTTGCACCCGACTGCAATAATGACCCTGTGGCGCAAATTATCGACGAATATTTACTTGCTTAGAATATTTATGTGTAGTATAATAAACAGATAAAATAGGAAAAGAAGTGGCTGAAAATGGACGAAAAAATTTTGCAGCTTAAAAAGTGGATAGACGAAAGCAACAATGTCGTGTTTTTCGGCGGGGCGGGCGTGTCCACCGAAAGCGGAATACCCGACTTCCGCAGTGTCGACGGCCTGTACAATCAGAAGTACAAATACCCTCCCGAGACGATTTTGAGCCACACGTTTTTTACGAGGTACCCTGAGGAATACTACAAGTTCCACAGGGAAAAGCTCGTTGTTGATGGCGTTAAGCCCAATGCGGCGCACTTAAAGCTTGCCGAGCTTGAACGGCAGGGAAAGCTCAGGGCGGTCGTCACGCAGAATATAGACGGGCTTCACCAGGCGGCAGGCAGCAAAAAGGTTCTGGAGCTTCACGGCAGCATATTGAGAAGTTACTGCTCGGCCTGCCACAGGCCGTACCCCGCCGACAAGATGAACCACGGCGAGGGCGTTCCAAGATGCATATGCGGCGGCGTTATAAGGCCGGATATCGTGCTTTACGAAGAGCCGCTTGACGATAGGGTAGTAAGCGAGGCAATTAAATGCATATCCGAGGCTGAGGTGCTCATCATAGGCGGCACTTCCCTGAATGTGTATCCGGCTGCGGGGCTGATAAATTATTACCGTGGAAATAAGCTTGCGCTCGTCAATTTGAGCAGCACCCCTTACGACAGCGAGGCTGACCTTGTTATCCATGAAAAAATAGGAAAGGTGTTCAGCCAGATTTGAACAGAGTAGATGTTCTGGGAGTCGGTATCGACGACCTGACAATGAAAGAGGCGGTCGACCGTGCGCTAATGCTCATTTTAGAGCACCGATGCGCATACATGGTGACCCCCAATCCCGAAATAGTCATGGCTGCGTGGGATGACCCCGAGGTCGCCGAAGCAATAAAAAACGCAGACCTTGTCATCCCCGACGGTACGGGCGTCATGCAGGCGGCGAGAATACTCAAAACGCCGCTCAAGGAGCATTTGCCGGGTATCGACGCTGCAACGGAGATATTGAAGCGCCTTGCCGATAACGGCGGCTCGGTGTTCCTTTTCGGAGCCCGTCCCGGTGTTGCCGAAAAGGCGGCCGAACGCATGAAGCTGCGCTTCCCGGGACTTATAGTCTGCGGCACGAACGACGGGTACGGCAGCGACGATGCGGCGGTCGTTTCCAAGATAAACGCCGCAAGGCCGGACTTTGTCATGGTCTGCCTTGGCGTCCCGAAGCAGGAAAAATGGATGGCAAAGCACGCAGGCAAGCTTGATACAGGACTTATGGCGGGACTTGGCGGTACGCTCGATGTATTTTCCGGTCAGGCAAGGCGAGCGCCGGTGATATGGCAGAAGCTCAATTTGGAGTGGCTTTACCGCTGCTTTGAAGAGCCCAAGCGCTTCAGAAAGATAAAAAAGCTTCCGCAGTTCATTTTTAGAGCGTGGCGGAAGAGATTGGGAATAAAGTGATGGAAAAAGGAAAGCTCATAGTATTTGAGGGTATAGACGGCAGCGGCAAATCCGCTCACTATAAGCGCGTGTGCCAGCGGCTGGAGAACGAGGGAATAGAGTATGATCACATCGTTTTCCCCAGATACGATAACGAAAGTTCGGCACTTATCAGAATGTATCTCGGCGGTGAGTTCGGCGATAATCCGGCGGATGTCAACGCCTACACGGCCTCAACTTTTTATGCCGTTGACCGCTTTGCCTCATATCGCAAGGATTGGGGCAAGATATATAATGCAGGGGGATTTATCCTCTCGGACAGATATACGACTTCAAATGCCGTGCATCAGGGCGCAAAGCTGCCTGACGAGGAGCTTGGTGAGTTCTTCAAGTGGCTGTATGACCTTGAGCATGTAAAGATGGGGCTTCCCGTGCCCGACCTTGTCATCTACCTTGATGTCGATGTCGAGACCTCGCTTGCGAGAATGCGCCACCGGCAGGAAAAGACCAACACCAGCGCCGATATCCACGAGAAGGACATTCAATACCTCGAAAACTGCCTGCGTGTGGCCGACAAGGCCGCCGATTACTACGGCTGGACGAGGATAGCTTATAAGACTGACGGCGTTGAACGCAGCATTGAGGATAAGCATGAGGAAATCTATTCCATCATCAAAGCCGCACTGTGATAAGCACCTGCTTCGCACAAAAAAACACGGCGAGCTTGAGACTCTGCCGCAAAGCTATATAGACAAAAGCGATGCCGCCATCGAGGCAAAGCTTCTGAGCCTGCCGGAGTATCTTAGCGCTAAGCGTGTTTTTATATATTTCAGCATCGGCAGGGAGGTCAAAACGCAGGGGATCATCTCCCATGCGCTTACTGCCAGAAAATTAGTTGCACTTCCGGTGTGTGAAAATGGCGGTAAAATGAGCTTTCGGCTCGTTTCGGATCTAAGCGAGCTTCGCTCGGGCAAGTTCGGCATCCCCGAACCTGTGCCCGATGCACCGGAGCTTGCGCCACAGGCGGGCGATATCGTAATAGTGCCCGCATTATGCTGCGATGAAAACGGCGACAGATTAGGCCACGGAGCGGGGTACTATGACCGCTATCTTGCAGAGCATGACTGCTTCACCGTCTGCCTTTGCAGAAAGCGGATGCTTGAGAGCTTTATCCCGACAGAGCCTACCGATGTTGCGGTGAGCTTAGTCTTAACGGAATAAAAAAAGGCTCCCGAAGGAGCCCGGCTATGGTACCTTAGTTGCAGCCGCAGCCACAGCCGCAGCCGTTGTCGTTGTTGTTCGAGCAGCCGCAGCCGTTGCCGCAGCCGCAGAACAGGATGAGCAGGATAATGATTATCCAGAAGCAGCTGTTATTTCCATTGTTGCAGAACATAGTTTTGACCTTTCTCCGCACTAAAAAATTCCGTGATCGGTGTCCGGTGCGGCGGACGAAATGATGCGGCAAATCAGCAGTCGATACACAGAAAACCTGTGTCTGAAACATAATATGCAAATCACTTATCAGCGGTTACAGCGCAAGGACCCACCGTGACCGCAAGAAGGGGAACCATATGAACGAAAAGAAAAACGATAATGCAAAGAAGGACACAAGCGGCAAGATGAATGTCAAAATGTCCTCCGAGACAGGCCGCACTCAAACTCCGGTGAATAACGCCGGAAAGAAGAGCAAAACCAAATTCGGCGGACTGATGTACTTCATTTTTGTCGTCAGCGTGAGCGTCATTTTGGCGTGCCTTGCGTGGTCTGCGGCGACGGATGTGTTGGCGCTCAAGTCCGATGATGTGCAGGCGACGATCGTTCTTGAAAAGGACTCGTTCGAGTATTCCGAGAAAACCGAAAAGGACGACGACGGCAAGGAGGTCAAGAAAAAGACTCACACCGCCGATATAAACTATGTGGCCGATAAGCTCAAGGACGCAGGTATCATCAAATATAAGTGGCTGTTCAAGCTCTACTGCGGCTTCTCAAATGCCGACGCAAAGCTTGACCCGGGCACATATGAACTCAAGTCCAGCTACGACTACCGTGCACTCGTCATGAAGATGCAGACCGGCTCCGGCGCAATGGTCGCTCTCAAGATAACCTTCCCTGAGGGCTACACCATGCATGATATCTTCAAAAAGCTTGATGCCGAGGGCGTTTGCGACTATGACGATCTTATGGACGCAGCGGCGAATGCGACCTTTAACTATTCCTTCCTTGACGGCATAAAAAAGGGCGATGCCAGCCGCCTTGAGGGCTTCCTTTTCCCGGATACCTATGAGTTCTACGAGGGTATGCCCGCCTCCAGTGCAATCAACAAGCTGCTTGAGACCTTCCATTACAAGATGACTGCCGAAATGCTTGATTGGCAGAAGGAAAGCGGCTACAGTATGCGTGAGATAATCACCATCGCATCCATGATCGAGAAGGAAGCTTCGGATAACGCCGACCGTTACAAGATCGCATCCGTCATTTACAACCGCCTTAGCAAGGATTGGCCGCTTCAGATAGACTCGACCTCACTGTACGAGTACCCCGACCACAAGGGCGCACCGACAAAGGATATGCTTCAGAAGGACTCGCCCTACAACACCCGTATAAAGAAGGGCCTGCCGCCAACACCGATATGCTCTCCGGGCTTATCGTCCATCAAGGCGGCGCTCCAGCCGGACAAGACCAACTATATGTTCTATGCGCTCAATTCGTCTACCGGCAGCCACGAATATTTCACCAGCAGCGGCGCATTTGAGGCCTTCGTAGCAAAACAGGATTATGATTAAGCCGAAGATAGAACTACTTGCACCGGCAGGTGACTTCGAGCGCCTTGAAATGGCGCTGCACTACGGTGCCGATGCCGTGTATCTTGCAGGTACACAGTTCGGGATGCGGGCGTCTGCCGGTAATTTCACCTTTCCAGAGCTGAGTAAAGCGACAAAGCTTGCCCACGCAAACGGTACGGCGGTGCACATGACCTGCAACACCTTGCCGAGGGAGGACGAGCTTTCGCAGCTTCCGGAGTTTTTGGAGCAGGCGCAGGATGTCGGCGTTGATGCGTTCATAATCGCAGACCTCGGCGTGATGGCGGCGGCCAAAAAGTATGCCCCCAATGTGTCGAGACATGTCAGCACCCAGCTCGGCGTTATAAACAGCGCAACGGCCAATGTGCTGTTTGATATGGGAGCCGACCGTGTCGTTTTGGCACGGGAAACGCCCATGGAGGATATCCGAAAGATTCGGGCCAACACCCCCAAGGAGCTTGAGATAGAAGCCTTTGTGCATGGTGCAATGTGCGTGTCGTTTTCCGGACGCTGCCTGCTGTCAAACTACTTGACCGGCAGGGACGCAAACCGGGGAGCGTGCGCTCAGCCCTGCCGATGGAAATACCACCTTGTTGAGGAAAAACGCCCGGGCGAGTATTTCGAGATAAGCGAGGATAAGGGCACTTACATCATGAACTCCCGTGACATGTGCATGATTGAGCACATCCCCGAGCTTATAGATGCGGGCGTGACGAGCTTCAAGATAGAGGGCAGAATGAAATCTGCCTACTATGCCGCCGCTGTCACAAATGCCTACCGCCATGCGATAGATTATGCCCTAAGGGGCGAAGAGCTCCCGAAGGTGTGGATAGATGAGCTTAATAAGGTCAGCCACCGACCCTATTGCACCGGCTTTTACTACGGCGACCCGGGTCAGCACTTTGCCGAGGCGAGCTATTTTTCCGATGCCTATGTCTGTGCAGTCGTCGAGGATTGCGCCGATGACGGCTTTGCCGAGCTTACGCAGCGCAACCGCTTCTGCGTGGGCGACATGGTGGAGCTGCTGACAAACGAGGGCGAGCCGATATCATTTGCCGTGACCGAGCTTTGGGACGAAAACGGCGAAGCAATAACAGCAACGCCCCACGCAATGATGAAGTTTAAAATGCGCCTGCCGGTTAATTGCAGTGCGCTGTCAATACTCAGAAGGATAAAGTAGAAGGAGATAAAGATGAAAGCATTTGGACTTAACGAACTTAGAGAGATGTTCCTCTCATTTTTTGAAAGCAAGGGTCACAAGCGCCTGCCCAGCTTCTCGCTGATACCGCATAACGACGCAAGTCTTTTGCTCATAAACTCCGGCATGGCGCCCATGAAGCCCTATTTCAAGGGTGAAGCCGTGCCGCCCAGCAAGCGTGTCTGCACCTGCCAGAAGTGCATCCGCACCGGTGATATCGAGAATATCGGTAAGACCGCAAGACACGGCACTTATTTTGAAATGCTCGGCAACTTCTCCTTCGGCGATTACTTCAAGAAGGAAGCTATTGCATACAGCTGGGAGTTTCTTACCAGCCCCGAGTGGGTCGGCATAGACCCCGACAGACTGTACCCGTCCGTTTATGTCGATGACGACGAGGCGTGGGAGATCTGGAACAAGCAGATCGGTATCCCCGCAGAGCGCATCTTCCGCTTCGGCAAGGAGGATAACTTCTGGGAGCACGGCTCCGGCCCGTGCGGCCCCTGCTCGGAGATATACTATGACCGTGGCGAGAAGTACGGCTGCGGCAAGCCAGACTGCACCGTCGGCTGCGACTGCGACCGATACATCGAGGTCTGGAACAATGTTTTCAGCCAGTTTGATAACGACGGCGAGGGTCACTACTCCGACCTTGTTCAGAAGAATATCGACACCGGCATGGGACTTGAGCGCCTTGCTGTCGTGTGCCAGGGCGTTGACTCACTGTTTGATGTCGACACCGTTATGAACATCACCCACAAGGTGTCTGAGATAACCGGCGCATTCTACGGCAAGAGCCACAAGATGGATGTCTCCCTGCGTGTCATCACCGACCATATCCGCAGTGCAACCTTTATGATCTGCGACGGCGTTCTGCCTTCAAACGAGGGCAGGGGCTATGTCCTGCGCCGCCTGCTGCGTCGTGCTGCCCGCCACGGCAAGCTTCTCGGCGTGAATAAGCCCTTCCTTTATGAGATAGTAGACACCGTTATCCACGAAAACGAGTGCCAGTACCCCGAGCTTCGTGAGAAGCAGGAGTACATTACCCGTGTTATCAAGAGCGAGGAGGAAAACTTCGCAAAGACTATCGATGCCGGTATGCAGATATTTGCCTCCATCCTTGCCGAGCACAAGGCAAAGGGCGAGAGCGTGTTCTCCGGTGCCGATGCATTCAAGCTCTACGACACCTACGGCTTCCCCGTTGACCTGACGCTTGAGATGGTCGAGGACGAGGGCATGACGCTCGATACCGATGAGTTTGACAGGCTCATGCAGGAGCAGAGAGTTCGTGCAAGAAAGGCTCGTGAGGCACTCGGCGACCTCGGCTGGGCAGGCATTGATCTCGGCCTTGACACCACACCCACGAAGTTCACCGGTTACGACAAGACCACCGATCAGGGCACAGTGCTCGCACTTGTATACGCCGACGAGCTTGCCTCCGAGATACCCGAGGGCTGCGAGGGCATTGTCGTTCTCGACAAGACCCCGTTCTACGCCGAAATGGGCGGCCAGCTTGCCGACACCGGCGATATCGGCTTCTGCCTTGAGGATGTTTCCGAGGGCAGGTTCACCCGCTTTGAGGTCACGAATGTCAAGAAGGACAAAGGTAACAAGTACCTGCATTACGGTGTTATGAAGTCCGGCACGCTCAATGTCGGTGACGAGGTCATTGCAACTGTTGACACCGAGCACCGCAAGGCCGTGTCCAGAGCTCACTCGGCAACCCATCTTCTGCACAGCGCACTGCGTCAGGTCCTCGGCGACCATGTCCATCAGGCGGGCTCTCTCGTCGATGCCGACAAGCTGCGCTTTGACTTCACGCACTTTAACGCTCTCACGCCCGAGGAGCTGACGGCTGTCGAAAACTCCGTCAATGAAGCCATCCTCGACGGCATGGATATAGTCACAAAGGAAATGAGCATCGATGAGGCCAAAAAGCTTGGCGCAACGGCACTTTTCGGCGAAAAGTACGGCGATGTCGTCAGAGTAGTCACCATGGGCGACTATAGCATGGAGCTGTGCGGCGGCACGCATCTCGATAACACCGCAAAGGTCGGCTCGTTCCACATCCTCAGCGAAAGCTCCATCGCAAGCGGCGTTCGCAGAATCGAGGCCGTCACCGGCAAGGAGTTCCTGCGCATGGCAAACGAGGCAAACCTCAAGCTTGCCAAGGCAGCTGAGCTTTTGAAGACCAAGCCCTCCGACCTTTTGACAAAGACCGAGAGCTTCGTGTCCGAGATGAAGGAAATGCGCCAGAATGTCGAGCACCTGAAGGATAAGCTCCTGTACGGCGATGTTGAGCGCTTCCTGTTTGCCGCAAAGCAGATAGGCGGACTTAGCGTCCTGACCGCAACCCGCACCGATCTCAGCGCAAACGATCTAAGAAAGATCGGCGACTTCCTGCGAGATAAGGCCCCCAAGGTCGTTGCCGTACTTGCAACGATAAACGGTAATAAGGTGACCTTCGTTGCATCCTGCGGTGCCGAGGCTGTTGCACAGGGTGTCAAGGCTGGCGAGCTTGTCCGCTTTGTATCTGCCGTTGCAGGCGGTAAGGGCGGCGGCAAGCCGGATTCCGCAATGGGCGGCGGCAGTGATGTGCTCAAGACCGATAACGCACTTGCCGTTGTTGACGATTTTGTTGCCGAAAAATTAGGCATCTGAGTGAAAGGAGAAAACCATGAACGATTGTCTGTTTTGCAAGATCATAGCCGGGGAGATACCATCGACAAAGGTGTATGAGGACGAGTATGTTTTCGCTTTCCGTGATATAAACCCGCAGGCGCCTGTGCATATTCTTGTACTGCCCAAGCAGCACATCTGCTGTGCCGACGAGATAAATGCAGATAACTCCGCACTGGTTGCAAAGTGCTTCGAGGCAATTGCAAAGATAGCAAAGGCAGAGGGACTCACCAACGGCTACCGTGTCGTCAATAATTGCGGCTTCGACGGCGGCCAGACCGTCAAGCATCTGCATTTCCACATCCTCGGCGGCAAAAAGCTCGGCGAGACTATGGTGTAAAAATTGAAAGCAGAAAGCCCCCTGTGACTTTCTGCTTTTTTGATTAGATAGAATAAACATTAGTGGTGACAAGGATATGAGAAGCGTCAGGAAGCTGGCGGCCTTTTCGATTGGGTTTGGTATTTCCGTATTTGCAGCGCACTATGCTTTGCCGTGTTGTCATCTCATGACCGCAGCCATAGTGGCGGAGGTCACGGCAGCGTGCGGCCTGCTGTTCAAGGGGAATACAAGAAAATGCATTATACTTGCGGCGCTTGCCGCTGCAATAGGCTTTGCAGGCTATAAAATTCATTATGACAGCACGGTGACACCGTGCGAAGCGCTTGTCGGCAAGACCCTGACCGTTGATGCGCAGGTGCTTGATTATCCGACAAATTACGATAATTGCAGCCGTATGTATGTTAAGCTCACGGGTGATGACATCCCGCATGTCAAGGCGGCGGTCTATGATTATGACAAGCAGCTACCGAATGTTGAACCGGGAGACAGGCTTCGGGCGACGGTACGCTTCCGCTCGGCGGTAAACAAATACGGCGAAGAGGTAGACAATTATATATCCGCCGGCACCTATACTGTCGGCAATCTTGAACAAGCGGAGATAATATCCCACGGCAGCTCGTTAAAATTCCTGCCCCAACGGATAGGCAAAGCCCTGCGCACGCAGATAAAAAGCGTGTTTCCGCAGGATGCTTCGCCGTTCATGCTGGCGCTGCTTACCGGCGACAGGAGCGAGTATTACAAGGACGATGCGCTGTATTCTGCAATGGGCGTCTCGGGACTTGCACATGCCGTTGCCATTTCGGGCATGCATGTGTCGTTTTTAGTTGCGTTTTTGCAGCTCGTTATGGGTAAAAGCCGAAGGACATCTGTGCTGTGCCTGACGCTCATCTGGGCGTTTGTTATCATGTCCGGCTCGTCGCACTCGGCGGTCAGAGCGGGCATAATGCTCTCGGTCTTCCTGCTTGCACCCGTGTTCGGCAGAGAAAGCGACCGCACGACGAGCCTGTGCTTTGCTCTTGCACTCATTTTAGCAACAAACCCCTTTGCGGCCGGAAGCGTCTCGCTCCAGCTGTCGTTTGCGGCCATGGCGGGCATATATCTGTTTGCACAGCCTGTGTTTGACTGGCTGAACAGTCATTTACCCGGCAAGGGCAGACTGCGCAGCTATCTCATCGGCTCGCTGTCAAGCTCGCTAAGCGTCACGGTGTTTTCGGTGCCGCTGATTGCCGTTCACTTCGGCTATGTTTCACTTTTAATGGCGGTAACGAACATCCTCTGCCTGTGGGCGGTGTCGGTGCTCTTTGTCGGCGGTTACGCCGTGTGTCTAATAGGTTTTGCAGTCAAACCGCTTGCGGTCTTGGCAGCAGACGGCCTTGCGTACCTCGTGCGGTATATCGCCTTCATTGTCAAAGGACTTGCACGCCTGCCGTATTCGGCAGTGTATACCGAGAACCTGTACGCCGTTTTGTGGCTTGCGTTCGTGTATGCCGCCTTTGCCCTGTGGTACTTTATCCGCAGAAAGGGCAAGCGGTTTAATCCACTGATACCGGCTGCACTGAGCCTCATTGCACTCATCGGCGTGTTTGCGCAGACGAGAGCGGATATGCTCGCCGACAACGGCACGCTTGGCGTTATGGATGTCGGCAGCGGCCAATGCATGGCGGTGACCGAAGGCGAGCACGCAGCGGTCATCGACTGCGGCAGCAGGGGAACAATGACTAACGCCGGAAGTGAGGTAGGGCAATACCTGCTTGCAAGAGGAAGATGGGAAATTGACTGCCTCATCCTCACACACCTGCATTCTGACCACATAAACGGTGTTGTGCGGCTCATGAACACCGTAAAGGTCGATAGGCTGATTTTACCCGAGTATGTCGGCTATATAGAGGACGGCGTGTTGGCGGAACTCATAGCAGCCGCACACGATAACCATGTCAAGCTCATGTACATCTCCGAAAACACGGAGTATGATGCCGGCGGCATGAGCTTTAGACTATACGCACCGTTTGACAAGGGCGATAAGAACGAAAGAGGTATTATGTTAACCGCTGACATCGGTGGTGAGAGCATTCTCATAACCGGCGATGTGCGTGGTGCGACCGAGCGCAAGCTTGTAAAGGCACAGGATCTATCCGATACGGATATCCTCATCGTCGGTCACCACGGCTCGAAGTATTCAACGAGCGAGGAGCTTTTGAATGAAGCCGAGCCTGACAAAGCCGTGATATCCGTGGGCTATAACAACTACGGTCATCCGACAGACGAGGTGCTCAAGCGGCTCACCGAGCACGGTGTAGAGATATACAGAACCGACGAAAGCGGAAGAATAGTTATAAATTGCGGTGATTAAATGGCGAAAAAGACGAAAACCGAAGTAAAATTCAATTATGGCGAGAGTATACGCAGATTAAGGCAGACAGGCCCGCAGCGCCTGTACCTTATCTGGGGACCGGAGGATTATCTGGCAGAGCAGTACCTTGCCGAGCTGCGCAGGCTTTGCGTTGTCGACGAAACGGACGATTTCAGCTATCGCAAGCTAAATGAGCGGGATTTTTCCGCAATTGCGCTTGCCGAGGCAATCGACTCCGTGCCGTTTCTGTCCGAGCGAAGCATGGTCGAAGTGCGTGGCGTTGACCTGAACAAGCTTTCCGAGGCCGATGAGGTCATAAAGGCGATAAGCGACATTCCCGATTACTGCACCGTGGTTTTTCTGTGCGAGCCTAACTTTGAGCCGGATAAAAGGCTCAAGCTATATAAAACCTTTGCCAAAGCCGGTGTTGAGATACATGTCACTGCCCAATTAAGCGATGCGCTCATCAAATGGATAGTCAAGCGCTTTGCGGCTCAGGACAAGAGCATCGAGCTCAACGCTGCCCAGCGGCTCATCACCGTCAGCGGCGATATCATGAGCGGGCTCATTCCCGAGATAAACAAAATTGCCGCATACGCAAAGGGCGACAAGGTCACTATCGAAGATGTCAACACCGTTGCGCACCATATTCCCGAGGCCGTCGTTTTCGACATGACCGAGAGCATGGCAAGGGGTGAGTATAACGCCGCAATGTCACTTTTGGGAGAGCTGTTGGACGACAAAAACAACGAGCCCATCATGATACTTGCCGTACTCGGCAACCAGATGCGCCAGCTTTATGCGGCCTCGGTCGCCATCCAAAGCGGGCAGGGCAAGGATTATCTCATGAAGACCTGCTCGTTAAAGCACGATTTTGTTGCATCAAAGCTCATGACGAGCGCCCGCCGCTTCAGCCAAGCGCAGCTCAGGCGAGCCGTCGAGCTGTGCGCCGAGACGGATTACGCCATGAAAAGCAGCGGAACAGAGCCTAAGGAGCTTTTGAAGGAATGCGTTATGCGCATTGCCGCAGGTGAGACCGATGCATAAAATTTCCGAGGTCATAGTCGTCGAGGGCAGGTACGACAAAAATACCCTCTCACAGGTCGTCGATGCCGTCATCATCGAAACGAGCGGCTTCGGCGTGTTTAACAACAAGGAAAAGCAGCAGCTTCTGCGCACGCTTGCCGAAAAGCGTGGCATGATAGTTTTTACCGACTCCGACGGAGCGGGCTTTGTTATACGCAATTTCATAAAAGGCTGCGTTGACCCCAAGTACCTCAAGCACGCTTATATCCCCGACATTTACGGCAAGGAGCGCCGTAAGGCCAAGGCCTCCAAGGAAGGCAAGTTAGGTGTTGAGGGCATGAAGCCCGAGGTGCTTTTGGAGGCACTCATTGCTGCCGGTGCGACCGTGGACGGCGTGTCGGAGGGCAAGAAAGCCACCATCACCAAGGCCGATATGTTCTCCATGGGCTACACGGGTAAACCCGACAGCTCCAAAAGGCGTGCCGAGCTTCTAAAATCGCTCGGACTGCCCGAAAAAATGACGGGAAGCGCACTTTTGGATGTTTTGAATGTCATAATGACCCGTGATGAGTTTCTTGCTCTTGTCAATTGAGGGCGCATTGTGCTATAATACACAAGATATAGTGTTTTTGACCAAAATTTGTCCATCGGAGGAAGCATAGATGAAATGCCCGTTTTGCGGATTTCTTGAAAGTAAGGTAATCGACTCCCGTCCTGCCGAGGAGGGCTCCACCATTCGCAGACGCAGAGAATGTCTTGCGTGCCAGAAGCGCTTTACTACATATGAGATTATTGAGCACCTGCCGCTTGTCGTCGTCAAGCGGGACGGCTCACGCCAGACCTTTGACCGTGTCAAGCTCATAAACGGCATGGTGCGTGCCTGCGAAAAGCGCCCCGTGTCGCTTGCGCAGCTTGAGAAGATCGCCGACGAGATCGAGCAGGAGCTGCAGAGCGCTCTTGAGCGTGAGATCAGCACCGTCGATATCGGCGAGATGGTCATGAGACGGATAAAGGAGGTCGACGAGGTCGCATATGTGCGCTTTGCTTCGGTCTACCGCAGCTTTAAGGATATAAACACCTTCATGGAGGAGCTTACAAAGCTTCTGAGCGACAAGTGATCAGAATATGCTGCCGAAGCTTAAATGCTCTATCGTGATGAGCGATTTTAGATGAGCGTCAAGCTTGCGATAGCTTCCCTCGGCGCTTTCTGCGTCCTTTGATGCAATGTCCGACAGCATATCGAAAAACGCATCCGTCGCCGAGTCTATCTCTGTGTGACGGATGAATATGTGTGTATACTCGTCCATATGAAGCCACCTGTCCGCTGCCGAGCGGAGCTGCCTGTCGGCTTCCTCAAAGTCGCCGTTTAGGGTGCTTTCATAGGCTTTCTCGGCCTGCGTGCGCAGGGAGCCTATCTTCGTGTCCATTACATGGATATTATACAGCGAACCTAAAAACAGCGCTATGAGCAGCAGATATGCGCAGATTTCTCTGTTCATTTAGCCTGCTCCTTTCGCTGGCAGAATATCTTGCCTGTCTCGGTGAGCGTAAGCAGATACACATCCTCCGCAGATGCTACGCCCTGACGCTTTATCTCCTTGTCAAGCCAGCTTCTGTCTCTGCCGAGCATACGCAGATTGTTGTCGAGTATCCTGCCCTCGTTGATTATAATGTGGGCGTAGCCGTCACTTCTGGCGGGGACACCGAGCTGCGACGGTGTGACCGGCTGCTCGGATTTTTGTAAAATGACATTGAGCTGACCGTTCGTTTCGAGCACCGCATATTCTATCTGCGTGGTGTCCGATAAGCCTTGGTTTCGCAGCTCCTGCATCAGCTCATCGAGCGTGAAGCGGTTTTTTTGCATTTTTTCTCGGTCTATCTTGCTGTTTTCTATGATTATCTCGGGCTTGCCGAATATGAGCTTGCGCACCTTCAGACTGCGCATGGATAGTCCAGCGATGATTATCTCGAGCGCAAATAGTGCGAATATCGGCACGAGCCCGTTTAAAAGGGGAGTGCCTATATCCTGCAAGGGTGTTGCGGCAAGATCTGCGATAAGTGCGCCGACGATGAATTCCGACAGCTCCATTTCACCCAGCTGCCGTTTACCCATAATGCGCATCGATATAAGGATAGTAAAATATAATAATATTGTTCTTACAAAAATTATGGCCAATTTTATCGCCTCCGACTGATAGCTTTTCCAAGGCGGAGACGAATTATAAAGGAAGCGTATAAAAATGAAAATTATTGTTGACAGCAAAGAAGCGATAAACAAGCTTGTTTCGTCAATGGTGAAAAAGCTTGTTTCCGAAAAACCCGATGCCTGCCTTGCCTTTACGGCGGGGCGCTCACTTGAGGGCGTTTTCGCCGAGCTTGCCTCGGATGAGACTGCCGACCTTTCCGGCTGCGAGGTATTCAATGTCTGCGAATACATAGGCGCAGACGAGAGCCTGAGCTGCGCTCATCAGCTTAATGAGGAGCTTTATTCCAAAAAAGGCATTACGAAGCTTCACAATCCGCCCGAGGAGAACCCTGAGAGCTACGACGATGAGATAGCGGCCCACGGCGGCCTTGACCTTGTCGTTCTCGGCATCGGCCTTAACGGCCATATCGGCTTTAACGAGCCTGCCACGCTTTATGATACGCACACCCATGTCCAGCAGCTCACCGACAGCACAAAGCGCATGAAGGCAGACCACTTCGGCGGCGTGGAAAATGTGCCCGACATGGGCGTTACCATGGGGCTTAAAACCATATGCAGCGCCAAGAATGTTATTCTTGTTGCATTCGGCGAGGAAAAGGCAGAGATAATCCACAAGTTGGTCTACGGCAAAACGACGACTTATGTGCCTGCCGCCATGCTCCAGATGCATATGAATATGACCCTTTGCCTTGATAAAGAGGCGGCGTCGAAGCTCGATTGAGCATAAGTGGAGCATCCAAACCCCCGTTTTTAAGCGGATAATAGCGCTGCAGGCCTCGTTTTGCTCATTCACAAGGCGAAAGCCTTCCGCAATCACAAAGCCTTGCCTGCGACACACCTATCTCGATTGAAAATCAAAGACCTCTGCCGTTGGATTTCTGCTCTTTGTCAAGGCAGAGGAGGCGGGAATACTTTCGTATTTCAAGACGATAACGCAGAAAAAGAGTAAAAAGACATGGCAGAGGCGGAGCTCGGATACTCCCCTTATGCTTAGGGAGAAAGTTATAAAGTCATGGGAAAATATTTCGGAACTGACGGCTTCCGAGGGGAAGCGAATGTTGACCTTACGGTCATGCATGCATTTGAGATAGGCCGCTATCTCGGCTGGTACTACGGCAAGGAACACAAGGCTCGTGTTGTCATCGGCAAGGACACCCGCCGTTCAAGCTATATGTTCGAGTCGGCACTGTGCGCAGGCCTTACTGCATCGGGTGCTGATGCCTATCTTCTGCATGTCACCACCACGCCCAGCGTTTCATACATCGCAAGAGCGGACGATTTTGACTGCGGCATAATGATCTCGGCAAGCCACAACCCTTATTACGACAACGGCATCAAGCTCATTAACGGCGCAGGCGAGAAGATGAGCGATGATGTGCTTGACGGCATCGAGGAGTATATCGACAAGGCAAGCTCCGGCGAGCCCGACGTTCTGCCCTACGCCAAGGGCGATAAGATAGGAAGAACGGTCGACTACGCCGCCGGCAGGAACCGCTATATCGGTTTTCTTATCTCGCTTGCTACCCGCTCGTACAAGGGCAAAAAGGTCGGCCTTGACTGCGCAAACGGCAGCACATGGATGATGGCAAAAAGCGTGTTTGACGCTCTGGGCGCCGACACCTATGTTATAAACAACAACCCAGACGGCCTCAATATCAATGTAGACTGCGGATCAACGCATATCGAGAAGATGCAGCAGTTTGTCCTCGAAAACGGACTTGATGTTGGTTTTGCCTTTGACGGCGATGCCGACCGCTGCCTTGCCGTCGACGAAAAGGGCAACATCATAACAGGCGATCACATTCTGTATGTCTGCGGCAAGTATATGCACGATTGCGGCATCTTGGGCAATAAGAAGATAGTCACGACCGTCATGTCGAACATGGGCCTGTACAAGGCGCTTGACGAGCTCGGCATCGGCTACGAAAAGACCAAGGTCGGCGACAAATATGTTGCCGAGAATATGCGTGCAAACGGTCATATCCTCGGCGGAGAGCAGTCGGGACACATCATTTTCGGCCGCCTTGCAAACTCCGGTGACGGCATTCTGACCGCCATAAAGATAATGGAAGCCATATGTGAGAGTAAGCAGCCCCTTTCGGTTCTTGCTGCTCCGGTGGTCATGTATCCGCAGCTTCTTAAAAATGTTGTCGTTGATGACAAGGATGCAACGCTCGAATGCGCCGAGGTCAAGGCGGCAGTTGCCGAGGTCGAGGCAAAGTTAGGCACCGAGGGCAGAGTGCTCCTTAGAAAAAGCGGCACGGAGCCTGTCCTGCGTGTCATGGTCGAGGCACTCACATATGAAAAATGCGAGGAGAGCGTTGATTATATCATCGATGCAATGGCCAAGTGCGGAAGGCTCGTGAAGGTGAAATAATGCTTGAGATCAAAGAACTTTTGGACCTGACAAAGACCATAGCGGCGCCGCTTTTCGAGGGCAGGACCTACCCTTGGGAGGTGCTGCCTGATATAAAGGACTTTATCATCGAGCTTGGCAATACCCTGCCCGAGGATGAGTTTGAGCAGCGCAGCGAAAATGTATGGGTAGCAAAGGATGCGACGGTTTTTCCGTCGGCATACATCGGCAGCCCCTGCATCATCGATCACGGTGCCGAGGTGCGCCACTGTGCATTCATAAGAGGCAGCGCCATCATTGGCAAAAACACCGTCGTCGGCAACTCTACCGAGATAAAAAACTCAATACTTTTCGACAATGTCCAAGCGCCGCATTATAATTACATCGGCGATTCCGTGCTCGGCTACAAGTCGCACATGGGCGCAGGCTCGATAACGAGCAATGTCAAAAGCGACAAGACCCTTGTCGTCATCAAATCTTGCGAGGGCGAGATCGAGACAAAGCGCAAAAAGGTCGGCGCTATCCTCGGCGATGGTGTCGAGATAGGCTGCAACAGCGTTCTTAACCCCGGCACGATCCTCGGCCGAGGCGCAAGCGTTTACCCCACAAGCTGCGTTCGTGGCGTCATCCCCGAAAACGGTATTTATAAGGACAAGGATAATATCGTTATCCGCAAATAAGAAAATCAGTCGCTCTTTTTTGGGGCGGCATAAGCTGAAAAGCAAGCCGGTTTTGAACGGCTCTTTTCCGCCCGTGCTTCATAAAAAATTCCGGTAATACACAAAGTATTGCCGGAATTTTGTTATTTTGCCTGAACGAAAAATAGCTCGTTCAAAACTAAACCCGTAAAGGGCGGCATGTTCTCATCTTATACCGCCCTTGGCGACTGATTTATTATACCAAGCTTTTGTATTCGTCACATTCCTCAACGGCATCGGGCGGGAAGAACTCCTCAACCGGGAAGCGGATGCGCCCGAACATCGTGCACGGGTCATCCTCGCTTGCACCCACGCACTCCTTCTCCGGCAGGCAATAATCATAGGCGGGGATGAGCAGCTGCGTTGTGCGCAGAAGCCTGATTATCGAAAACTGGCCGAGCGTGACATAGAGCGTCTTTTCTGCCGATGCAAACGAGAGCTCATCGTCAAAATGACTAAGTATTGCTTCGGGGATATCTCGCTGCTCGATGCCGGGGTCGGACACCGCAGTGTCCGAGAGCGTCATGTGCAGCGCAATGGGGTCTACCGCATCGACGACGGCGTAGGGCATACTGTTGTCGGCGCTGTTTACCGTGGCGTTTGACGAAAACGACTTCACACTGCCCTCACTGCCGAAGAGCATCACTCGCTTATCAAACACGGCAAGACCCGTAACGGTCTGGTTTGACGGGAACACCTCGCCGGTTACCTTGTAGAAGTATGTGACATCGACGGTGTAATAGCCTCTGTTGAGGCAGATCTCCTTAACGCTGACCTCGCACTGCAAAAGCTCGGCACAGCGGGGGCGGACGCTGAATGCGCTCTGTATCAAGGGCACCGAGTTCACGGTGGGGTAGACCCTCAGCTCCTCAACACAGTCCTTATCCCGACAGGAGTCCATTATCTTCCTTGTATCTATGCAGACGGCCTCTTTGATGCAGTCATCATTGCTAACAGGCCCCGGAACGACCCTGTCTGCCATAAACATACCTCCCTGATTGTTTTTGAAGTAAAACTTCAATACAGTGTATGCGTCGAGGGTCAAATTGTGAAGTATTCATTTACAAAAACGAAAAGCTGTATTATTATGATAGTGTACGGAGGTGCGAATATGGGAAAGAGATTTGCTTTACTTATAATTGCGGCGGAGGTCATTTTGCTTGCGGCCATGCTGCTTGCCGACTTCGGCATACTGCCGAGCCGCATCGATCCGCTTTCGACAAAGAGCATAATGATGCATCTGACGGTGGTCATTATAATAGTCGGCTCGCTTATTGCCATTAAGCGTGCGGATAAGAAATAGCGTTTACAGTTTTATAGATTTGTTGTATAATTTCAAGTGAGGAGTGATATCATGGACAGACTCGGATTTATCCACGAAAAACTCGACATTAAAATACTGATACTGTTTATACTGCGCCGCCTGCCCGGCACGGTCGACCGTGATATGCTGTCTGACTTCACCCAGTGCGACGGTGGTGTCGGATATTTTGATTTTTCCGACTGCCTGAGTGAGCTTGTCGACACCGGGCTTGTCACCGAGTCGCCCGAGGGCTACCGCATAACCGAAAAGGGCGCACAGGCGGGAGAGACCGTCGAGAGCAGTCTGCCGTTTTCCGTGCGCAAAAAGGCCGAAAAGCTCATTGCGCCCGAGGCCGAGCGGCTTCGCAGGCTATCCATGCTCACGGCCGAGCATAAGATAAAGGACGGAAACTGCATGGTCACGCTCGCCATGAACGACGGCAAGGGCGAGGTCATGCGCCTGAAGATCTTAAGCTCCGGCGAGGAGCAGGCTCAGCGCATCGAGAAAAACTTCAAGAGCAACGCAGAGGACATATACTGCAAACTTATTGAGCTGCTCGATAAATAATCAAAGGGTCTATCTTAAATGCCCATCATCCGATGGGCATTTTGTGTTTAGAAAGGAAGAAAAAATGAAAACTTACATTCCCGAGGGCTACGAAAGCATCCTCAGCGTTTATGACACTCAGAAGGCGATAAGTCTTTTAAAGCGCCTGTTTGAGGACAGGCTCGGTGCACTGCTGAACCTCTATCGAGTTTCCGCACCCCTGTTTGTCGAGGCAGACTCCGGCCTTAACGATAACCTCAACGGCTATGAGCGCCCTGTTACCTTTGATATCCTGCGCTCTGACGCAACGGCGCAGGTCGTGCAGTCGCTTGCAAAGTGGAAGCGCCTTGCACTCAAGCGTTACTGCTTCTTCCCCGGCAAGGGCCTGTACACCGACATGGACGCTATCCGCCGTGATGAGGACGAGCTTGACAACCTGCACTCTATCTATGTCGACCAGTGGGACTGGGAGAAGGTTATTCTGCCCGAAAACCGCAATCTTGATTACCTCAAGCTCACCGTTATGGACATAGTCAAGGCCGTCTGCGACACGCAGGACACCATGCAGGCTATCTACCCCCAGCTCCAGCGCCTCGGCAAATTCGAGCGCAAGGTGTCGTTCGTTACCGCTCAGGAGCTTGAGGACATGTACCCCGACTACACCTCAAAGCAGCGTGAAAACGCCTATCTCAAGGAGCACAAGACTGCCTTCATCATCGGTATCGGCGGCGCACTGCGCTCCGGCAAGCCGCACGACGGCAGAGCTCCCGACTATGACGATTGGAGCCTGAACGGCGATATCATGTTCTGGTGCGATTGGCTCAACTGCGCAGTCGAGCTCAGCTCCATGGGCATAAGAGTTGACCCCGAGACCCTCGATAAGCAGCTTACCATCGCCCATTGCGATGACCGCCGTGAGCTTCCGTATCACAAGATGCTCCTGAACGGCGAGCTTCCGCTCACCATCGGCGGCGGTATCGGCCAATCGAGACTTTCGCTTCTGCTTCTCGGCAAGGCGCATATCGGCGAGGTGCAGGCATCCATCTGGGACGATGATACCGTCAAGCTCTGCGCCGAAAAAGGAGTCATGCTCCTGTAAAAGGCGAATAGGTATTATTGAGGAGTTTGTATGGAGCTTATTGAAATACTGAAAGTAGTAGTCCTCGGCATAGTTGAGGGCGTAACCGAGTGGCTGCCAATATCCAGCACCGGCCATATGCTGCTGGTCGATGAGTTTATCCACATGAATGTGAGCGAAAGCTTCAAGGATATGTTCTTCGTCGTCATTCAGCTCGGAGCAATATTGGCTGTTGTGATGCTGTTTTGGGATAAAATGTGGCCGTTCCAGACGAAGGATAAGTCAAAGCCGGTCATCCGCAAGGATGTGTTTTCCATGTGGTTCAAGGTCGTCGTTGCCTGCATCCCGGGCGCTATAGTTACGCTTTTGTTTGACGATTACATTGAAGCACACCTGCACACGCCCGCGGTCATAGCGCTTGCACTGGTTGTGTACGGTGTTGCGTTCATCGTCATAGAAAATTGGAACAAAAACCGCACGCCAAAGGTACTTACACTTGAGGATATCTCATACAAGACTGCATTTATCATCGGCCTGTTTCAGGTGCTGTCCATAATTCCGGGCACATCACGCTCTGGCTCGACGATCATCGGCGCACTGACCATCGGCGTATCACGAGTGGCGGCGGCGGAGTTCACCTTTTTCCTCGCCGTACCGGTCATGATCGGTCTGTCGTTTATAAAGATACTCAAGTTCGGCTTCAACTTCACATCCGTCGAGCTCATGACGCTTGCCATCGGCTGCGTCGTTGCGTTTTTGGTCTCGGTGCTTGTTATCAAGTTCCTGATGAGCTATATCAAAAAGCGTGACTTCAAGATCTTCGGCTGGTATCGCATCGTCCTCGGCGTAATATTACTGCTGTACTTTATGTAAAACCACGCCAAGCAAATCGTTGCAATTAAAACTTCCGTCTTAGTCGGAGGTTTTGATTGCAACGATTTTGTTTTTAAGCTCACTCATTCTCTGCTCCATATGTGTGCCAGACCTTGTGCGCCGCATCGGCACACTGAACTGCGGGCATTCCGCATATCCCATAATAATGGGCGTGAGCAGCCAGCAGTACACACCGGAACGCCCGTTATAGACGGCACAATAACTCATGTTTGTGCAAGCGTGAAAAAAGCCCTCCTTTATAGAAAGAGAACTTTTAAAGTTTTATATAAAATAAAAACTTACGAACCTTTAAGTCCGTAAGTTGATTTCAAATGGAGCGGGTGAGGGGAATCGAACCCCCGTATTCAGCTTGGGAAGCTGATGTTCTGCCATTGAACTACACCCGCATAAATTATATTATAACACCGAATTGCACGCTTGGCAAGAGCAGACATGGGTGCTTGTTTGATGTTGCATAAATTTTACCACCACGATTTTTGCAATATGCCGAAATTTTCCGGCTCAATTGACGGCAAACGCTGCATCATGGTAAAATCCATTTGTACGCACAACACATGAATGTATATACAAGGAGGATGAGCATGAGAAAATTTAAAAGGCTGCTGTGCATAGTGATAGTGCTTGCACTTGCAGTAAGTCTCTTCGCATTCCCCGCATCGGCGGACAACGACACGGCATCGGAGGCAGATTACCCATTCGTTTTCGTCCACGGACTCATGGGCTGGGGCGCAAGATCGGATCTTGACCCGATAGTCCCGTACTGGGGCATGACGACCGGTAATCTGATGAAGTATCTGAACGGCAAGGGCTTTGAAAGCTACGCTGCGCAGGTCGGACCGCTCTCCGGCGCATGGGACAGAGCGTGCGAGCTCTATGCCCAGCTTACCGGCACAAGGGTCGATTACGGTATCGTCCACTCCGGCGAAAAGGATCACGATCGCTTCGGCATCACTTATGACGAGCCGCTGTTTAACGGCTGGAGCGCCGATAAGAAGATTAACCTAATCGGCCACAGCTTCGGCGGCGCAACCATCCGTATGTTCCTTGAAATTCTCACAAACGGCGCACCCGAAGAGGTCGCAGCCGCAAAGGCGGCAGGCGTTGAGGTCTCGCCGTTCTTTAAGGGCGGCAGAGGCGACTGGGTGTATTCGCTCACGGCGGTGTCCGCACCCCACAACGGCACGACCTTTATTGAAAAATGCGACATTTCCACCGATGTAGTCACAAACTTCGTGTACAATATCGGCGCATCCCTCGGCATCACCAAGTTCAAGGGCGTGTACGATCTCCAGCTTGAGCACTTCGGCATATATCAGAAGGACGGCGAGACTGACCTTGAGTACCTCATCCGTGTACTCAACGACAAGAAGTTCATGAGCCACAACGACAATGCGATATATGACCTCACCATCGACAACGCACTGAAGATAAACGACGGCATCGAGATACAGGACAATGTTTATTACTTCTCCGTGACCGGCGATGCAACGCATTACAGCAAGGTCACAAAGACCGAGCTGCCCAACGCAAATATGTTCGTACTTCTCAAGCCCTTTGCACAGATGATGGGCGGCTACTATGATAAATACACACCGGGCGGCGTGTATATCGACCGCAGCTGGCTTCCCAATGACGGCATGGTCAATGTCGTATCCGGTCTGTATCCCATTGACAGCAACTTTAACTGTCTGAAAAACGACGGAAGTCAGGGGTATGTGATATACGATGGCTACTCGGCAAAGCATTTTAAGACCGGCGTATGGAATGTCCTGCCGACGCAGCCGTATGACCACTTGAGCATCGTCGGCGGAATTTTCTCGAATACCGCATATAAAGTCAGACCAATCTACCTTGACCTTATTGACAACATCACAAGCACTTACGACAATGTGCCGGCAGTCGGCATGAAGCCGCCGAGCTTCGGCATTTGGAAGAACGGCAGCCTGTGGGGATAATTAAAAAGTGAATTAATTGAAAAACCGTGGTTTCGCCACGGTTTTTCTGTTGAAAAGGGGCTGAAATTTTAGTATAATCATAAAATAAAGATTTAATAGGGGTCAGCATTATGTCGGCATATGTTCAATTTGAAAAAGTCAGAAAAGTCTATCAGATGGGCGAGGTGCAGATTGAGGCACTGAGGGATGCCACCTTTGATATCGAAAAGGGCGAGATATGCGTCATCGTCGGCGCATCGGGCGCCGGAAAGACAACGCTTCTCAACATCATCGGCGGCATGGATAAGCTCACCTCGGGCAGGGTCATGCTCGACGGGCAGGAGATATCAAAGTACAACTCCAAGCAGCTGACTACCTACCGCAGGTACGATGTCGGCTTCGTGTTCCAGTTTTATAACCTCATCCAGAACCTGACGGCGCTTGAGAATGTCGAGCTTGCGGCACAGATATGCCGTGACCCGATGGACGCAAGAAAGGTCATCGAGCTTGTCGGCTTAAAGGACAGGGCAAACAATTTCCCCACCCAGCTTTCCGGCGGCGAGCAGCAGCGTGTTGCGATAGCCAGAGCCTTGGCGAAAAATCCGAAGCTGCTTTTGTGCGATGAGCCGACCGGCGCACTTGACTATAAGACCGGCAAGGCGGTCCTGCAGCTTTTGCAGGATTGCAGCCGCAAAAACGGCATGACCGTTGTCATCATAACGCACAATCAGGCGCTGACGGCGATGGCGGACAGGGTCGTGTCAATTAAAAGCGGCACTGTGACCGATGTTACGATAAACCCGAACCCCACACCGATCGAATTTATTGAATGGTAAGGAACGCTAAATGAACAAGCAGACGGCAAAATTGACAATAAGGGAGATAAAGGGCAGCTTCGGGCGCTACATGGCCATCTTCGCCATCATTGCGCTCGGTGCGGGGCTCTTTGTCGGTCTGCGCATGTCAAAGCCGGACTTTATAAAGACCTACGACCGATATCTGCACGAGACGAATTTTTATAACTTCCGCCTTGTGTCGACCCTCGGCCTTACGCAGGACGATATTGACGAGGTGCTGAAGCTTGACGGCGTAAAGGACGCCGAGGGCGTTGTGAGCGCAGATTTTCTGTACAATCAAGGTGACGATAAGTCCATCGTTATAGCGGCGCAGGAGATACCCGAGAAGATAAATCTCATCGACCTCAAAGCAGGCCGCATGCCGCAAAAGGGTAATGAGTGCCTTGCCGACCCCGAAATGTACACCGAGGACGATATCGGCAAAACCGTTAAGCTTTCAAAGCAAAACTCCGAGCAGACAATGGATACCTTCGCTTACGACGAGTATACCATTGTCGGCCTGACGGAGAGTGTTTTGTACATTAACCTTGAGCGTGGTTCAAGCACCCTTGGCAGCGGCAGTGTTGAAGGCTATATCTACCTGCCGTCGGACGGTTTTTCGGTCGATTACTTCACCGATATCTATGTAACCGTCGATGCCGAGGGCTATGTGTACTCGGACGAATATAAGGATAACGCCAAAACGTATGTAAAGCCGCTTGAGCAGTTTATGGAAGAGCGGGCTGTCATCCGCTATAACAGCATCATCGACGAGGCAAACGAGAAGCTTGCCGACGCAAAGGCACAGTATCAGTCGGGACTTAATAAGTACGAGCCTGCCAAGGCAGAGTACGAAAGCGGCGTAAAGCAGCTCAAGACCGAGAAGGCAAATGCCGAAGCCAAGCTTGCAAAAGCTAAAAAGCAGCTTGACGATGCGGAGAAGATGCTGCAAGACCCGTCAATTTTAGACGAAAAGCAGGCGGAGCTCGATGCTGCCAAGGCAAAGCTTGACAAGGGCAAGGCAGAGTACGAAAGCGGCCTTAAGCAGTTTGAGACCCGCAGCAAGAGCGCATATCTTGTTGTCGACCGCCAGATTGAGACATATACTGATAGGGTGGAAAACCGCAAGGCCAACATAGCGCAGATCAACACTGAAATTGAAGAGCTTAATGCCGAGCTGGAAGCTGCTGAAGCAAATGGCGAAATCCTCAAGGCGGCAAGCCTCAGAACGCAGATCCGCCTAAGGCAGTCCCGGCTTGAGACGAACGAGCGGGAGCTTGAGCGTGCCGAGAAAAATTTAGCCACGGCTCAGGCCAAAAAGGCCGAAATAGATGCCGAGCTTGCACCGTATAAAAAGCAGCTTGACGACGCCAAGGCCGAGCTTGACAGCGGCTATGCGCAGGTGAACGCCGGTCAGGCTGAGCTTGACAAGGCGAGAAAACAGCTTGAGGACGCCCCGAAGCAGATAGCGCAGGGCAGGGCGCAGTACGAAAAGTCCAAACAGCAGATGGAGACCGAGTTTGCAAAGGCCGAAAAGAAGCTTGCCGCCGGCAAAAAACAGCTTGATGCGGCAAAGTCTCAGCTTGATTACGCCAAGGCGCAGCTCACCGCCGCCGAAAAGCAGATAAAGAACATGGAGCATGCCGACACTTATGTGCTCGGCCGCGACACTAATATCGGATATGTCTGCTTGTCAAGCGATATAGATGTAGTGCAGAGCGTTGCGGGTGTATTTCCGGCATTCTTCTTCCTCGTTGCGGCACTTGTGTGCCTTACGACCATGACCCGCATGATAGACGACCAGCGCACGCAGATAGGTATCATGAAGGCCCTCGGCTACAGCTCGTCGTCAATAATGCTCAAGTACATGGTTTATTCCGGAAGTGCAACGCTTTTTGGCAGCATCTTCGGCATAGCTGTCGGTGCTTTTGCGTTTCCTGCCATCGTTTGGTTCGGCTATGACATAATCTACAATTTTTCAAGCCTTGTTTTCACCATGGATTGGGCGCTTGCGTTCGGCATGGTGTGTGTGAACCTGCTTGGTATGCTTTTAGTGACATGGTTCTGCTGCGTGAAGGAACTCAGGTGCGCACCCTCGGATCTTATAAGACCCAAAGCACCCGAAGCCGGCAAGCGTATACTTTTAGAGCGCATCGGTTTTATCTGGAACCGCCTCAGCTTCATGCAGAAGGTTTCTGCGCGTAATGTTTTCCGCTACAAGAAGCGTATATTTATGATGCTCCTCGGCATCGGTGGCTGTACCGCCCTTGTCCTTACGGCGCTCGGCCTTAACGACACGATACAAGGCGTTGTCGACAAGCAGTACAGCGACATCGTTTTGTACGACTACGAGGTCTCACTTGCCTATGACATGACTGCCGATGAGCAGAAGATATTCCTTGAAGATTGCGGCGATAATGTTGCTGAGTCAATGTTCCTGTACCGCACGAGCGCCGATGTCAGTGCAAACGGCTCGACAAAGTCCGTGACGCTCACGGCAAGCGACGGGCAGGGGATAGGCGATTTTATAAATTTCGTGAACGACGGCGAAACGGTTGCATACCCCAAAGCGGGCGAAGCGATAATTAACTGTAATCTTGCGAGGATGATGGACATAGGTATAGGCGATGAGATAAAGCTCACCACCGCCGACATGGACACACTCACCGTTAAGGTCAGCGGCATTTTCGATAACTATGTCGATAACCTTGTGTTTGTGAACCTTGATACCTGCACAGAGCAGTGGGGCGGCGCCCCCGAGCTCAAGGCGGCGCTTCTGAAAGCCCCCGAGGGTGCGGATGTGTCGGCTTGCGGAGAGAAGATATCCTCCGTTGACGGTGTGCGTACGATGCAGATGAGCATAAGCTCAAGGGACAGGATAAGCAACATGATGTCGAGCCTTTTGTTCGTCGTTGCGATGATCATCCTCTGCGCCGGACTTCTTGCGTTTATAGTTCTGTATAACCTCACAAATATCAATATTTCCGAGCGCATACGTGAGATAGCAACGATAAAGGTGCTGGGCTTTTATCCGCATGAGGCGGCAAGCTATGTCTTTAGGGAAAACCTCGTGCTCACGGGAATGGGAGCGCTTTTCGGGCTGCTGCTTGGTGTGGTGTTCCATGCGTTCGTTATGGACGCTATTAAGGTCGATATGATGTACTTTAAGCCTATAATCTCGCCGCTGAGCTTTGCTTTTGCCGTGCTTCTCACATTCGGCTTTGCGCTCATCGTAAATGCCATCATGCGCCGCAGGATAGATAACATCGACATGGCAGGCGCACTCAAATCAATAGAGTGATTTGACAATCTGCCTGAAATGCATTATATTCATTATATTGATAAGGATATAACATTCCGATACATATTAGGATTGGGTCAAAAATGGAGAATTTGCAGGTCTTATTGCCCGGCTGGGAGACGGTACGCTGCATCGGCAGCGGCAGCTCCGGCAAGGTCTACGAACTGAGAAAGAAAGATGAATACGGCGGAGATTTTCATTCGGCGCTCAAGGTGATATCCATCCCCTCAACTCAAAAGGAGTACGAAGAGATGGAGAGCACAATGAGCGAGTTTGCCATGCGCTCAAAGCTGCGTGACAAGGTCGAGGAGATAAGCGGCGAGTACCGCCTCATGGGCGTTTTGCGCGGCCACCCGAACATCGTCAACTGTGAGGATCAGATGATAATCCCGCATGAAAACGACCTCGGCTGGGATATCTATATCCGCATGGAGCTTCTGACTTCGCTGCCGGACTATGTGCGTGAAAACGGCATGACCGTGAGCGAGGTAATTAAACTCGGCATAGATATTTGCAGTGCGCTTGAGCTGTGCCGCCAGAACAATATTATTCATAGAGATATCAAACCGCAGAATATTTTCGTCAGCAAGTACGGCGGCTTCAAGCTTGGTGACTTCGGCGTTGCCAAGGTTTCAAAAATCAATGACCGGGCGGATCTTGTCGGAACTTATTCCTACATGGCGCCCGAGGTCTATAAGGGCAAACCATACGATGACAGAGTTGATATTTATTCTCTTGGCATGGTGCTTTATTGGCTGCTTAACGAACGAAAGGGACCGTTTCTGCCGCTCAATGATGCGCCGACGTCTGCTCAGCTTGCCGATGCTCAGCTTTTAAGATACCGCGGCGAACCTCTTCCACCGCCGAAAAACGGCAACCAAGCGCTTAAAAATCTCGTCCTGAAGGCTACCGCATATGACAGTGCCGACCGCTTCCTTTCCCCCGCGGAGATGAAGCAGGCACTCATTTTGGCGGCAAGCGGGCAAAGTCCGGTTGAAGCACCCAAGCCCAATTTCGACAGCGATGCGACCGTCCGTGAGGAGTTTCCTCGGCGTGAGCCGATAGAGCAGGCACAGACCCCGCCGCCTGTACAGGAAAAACCGAAGCCACAGCCAAAAAAGCCGGAGCCTCCGAAAAAGGGAAAAGAAAAAAGCGACAGCAAAACAATGTCGCAGTTTGTAATAGCCATATCCGTGACAGTCGTTGCGATAATTGCGGCAGTGCTCATCTTCCTCGGCATCAGCAAGGGATGGTTCAGCTCCGACCCGAGCGATGATCCGAACCCAGCGGAGAGCACGAAGCCCACACCGACGGCGACAATTGAACCGACGAAGAAGCCTGAGATAATATCGGTCTCGATCAGCTCGCCGAGGCTTATCATGACCGAGGGAGACTCGGCAACGCTCACTGCGAGCTGTATGCCCGAGCCTGAAGCGGCGGACGACATGCCGGAATATATCTGGAAAAGCAGTGACTCGTCTGTTGCAACGGTCGATGACCGAGGTAATGTCGAGGCGATAAGTGAGGGCACGGCGACTATCATGGTCTATGTCAAAGACAAAATGGAGCTTCACGACGAGTGTATGGTCATCGTCGAAAAGCCGGTCGTGACCGAACTCAAGATTGAAACGATGCCAACAAAGACCGTCTACACGGTCGGCGAGGAACTTGACACCACTGGGCTTGTCCTGCGAGCCTATTATAATAACGGCACGGCAGAGCGCATAACCAACCCCGAGGAGTACACCGCCGCCTGTGATATGAACGGCTTTGGCAGTAAGACCGTCACCGTCACCTACGGCGGCCAAACAGCGGAGTACACGATCAGAATCAGCATATTCGGACAATTTGATTAAAAAATAAGCTCGTCATTAGACGAGCTTATTTTTTTATTTTCTGCCGAGCTTGGCGAAGAATTTAAAAGTCAGCGGCCAGATTAGACCGGCAAAGAGTATGACAATAAAATACCGCACACCGTGGGCAACACTGTGTCCGCCGAAGAGCGCCAGCAGCGGAGCCTTGAGTGCCGCCTTTATGCCGACCGTTACGCCGAGACCGACGGCGACTTTAATTATCTGCGCCCACCAAACCGCCTCAGTGGGAAAGTTGATGTACTTCCTGTCAAGATGGAATAGAAGCAGCAGACCGATTGCACAAAACAGTATCATGTACGCATTCTTAAGGCCGGATGCGTAGTTTCCCGTATCGAGGTCGGCGGGAAAGCTATACAGCTCCACAAAGGCAACAAATGCACCCGCAAGCACGATAAATACGGCAAAAAGAATGTAAATTCTCTTTGGCTTATCGTCCATGTCACGGAAAAACGGGTACAGCACGAACATGAGAATTAAACCGATGCCGAGCGAAACACCGACATCAAGCGGTGTGTGAACACCCACATACATTCTCGAAAACGCCGTCAGGACGATGAGCAGTATAAGCAATATCCGCAGCACGGTGTTTTTCGTGTACCTTGCCGGTGCACCTAATGTTGCAAATGCATTTTGAGTGTGACCGCTCGGAAATGAGTAGCCTGTGGCCTCGGCTCGTGCGCTTTCGACTATCGAAAAATTCGGGTCCTTGACCCACGGCCTCGGTATCCTGAACCACAGCTTCAAAAACTGATTGATGATAGTTCCGGCAAAGCCGACGGTCATCATGTAGTAGCCGCATTTTTTGCTGATGCACCAAAAGACGATTATCGCCGCAGCGATAAACACGGTTTCGCCGCCGAGGTTGGTGACCAGCGCCATGAGCTTGTCGAGAAACGGAGTTCTAATGCTCTCAAGAGCGTAAAGCAGTTCCATAAAGCACCTCTGGTTTTAGTAAAAGAGCGCCTGTCTAAGTTGACGGGAGCCGAATCCTATCGTCTGTCAGTGTGCCCTTTCGATGCTTTCCGCCTTTTTTGTCTTAATGGGCGACAGCCCATTCTCACCAAAGAAAGCCGAAAATCCCTCGAAAAACACTACTAACAGATGCTCCGCAGTTTTGAGGGAGCAGATTTTCGTTCAGGCAAAGATAAAGCCCGACGGGCATAATGGACATATATGGACTAGGGGTTTAGCGAAGCATGGGCGGAAAGCTGCCCGTCAAAACCGATAGGATTCGGATCCCGTCAACTTATGCAGACGCTCTAATAGGTAGTTTGTTTATGCCTCGTCGATTATTCTGTTTATGACCTTTATCATGCGGGCCTTGTTGTACAGAACGGGGACAGGGTAGGTGGGGTTAGCTTCCTTGAGCGCCCACTCGGCCATCTGCGGGATATCCTCCTGCTTTATGTTGTCAAAGCCGGTGGGAATATTCATGCGCTTGTTCATCGCACGGATCTCGGCGATGAATGCCTTTGCCTTTTCCTCGTCCGTGCCGGTGGTCTTGGTACCGGTGAGCTCGGCAAGGCGGGCAAGGTCTTTATAAACGGCAGAGCCGTAATCTTCGAGAACGATGGGGAGGATGACAGCGTTTGCAAGGCCGTGCGGGGTGTTGTACAGACCGCCGAGTGTGTGCGCAATTGCGTGGACATTGCCTACGCCTGCACGGGTGAAGGCGAAGCCTGCCTTGTATGCCGCCATGAGCATTTCCTGACGAGCCTCCATGTCGTTGCCGTCATTGTACGCTCTTTCAAGGTACTTGAATATCGCAACGGTCGCCTCCTCGGCAAGCCTGTCGGTCTCCTTGGTGGTGAGCTTAACGGAAATATAAGCCTCAACGGCGTGGGTCAATGCATCCATGCCGGTTGTAGAGGTGGTCTTGGGCGGAAGATTGCGGGTGAGCTCGGGGTCAAGTATCGCATACTTAGGAACGAGGCACAGATCCATGATGGCGTACTTATGGTGCGTATCCTGGTCGGTGATGACGGCGGCTATCGTGGTCTCGGAGCCGGTGCCTGCGGTAGTGGGCACTGCAACAAAGGTGGGTATCTTGTGCATGACCTTAAACAGACCGGCCATCTTGTTAACGGGCTTGTGGGGGTGAACTACACGGGCAGCAGCACCCTTTGCTGCGTCCATGGGCGAACCGCCGCCGATCGCAAGGAAGCCGTCGCAATTGTTGCTCAGGAACATATCCTGAATTTCGTCAACGACCTTAACGGTGGGGTTTGCGGAGACCTCGCTGTAGTGCACATAGGCAATGCCTGCCTTGTCGAGAGCCTCCATTGCAATTGGGGCGATGGTCTTGCCGACGGTGCGGCCGGTGACGATCATGACCTTTTTAACTTTAACGCCGTTTTTCTTAAAAAGCTCGGGAGCTTTTGCAAGCGAGCCTTCGCCGGTTACGGTAATGGGCTTGCGCCAATATAAGAAGCGAGCGCCGATATCGAAAAAGAACTGATAAGTGCGGTAATATGCATTTTTCACTGCATCCATGTGTTTTTCCCCTTTCAAATTGCTGCCTTAATTTTAATATATTGATTAATTTTAGTCAAGAGAAAAACACGCTTGACAATATCGATAATCGATGTATAATGGAGCCGAACATCGAATATCGATATAACGGAGGGATGAAAATGGCACGACGAAAGTTTCAAACCCTGACCGAGCCGATGTTTTATATCCTGATGAGCCTGCAAAGAGATGACCGCTGTGGTATAGACATAAGCGCCTACATTGCGCAAAAGAGCGCAGGGCGGGTCGCCATCGGTCCGGGGACGCTTTACGCTCTTCTCGGCGACTTTGAGCAGGAGGGCGTCATACACTGCATAGGGGTCGAGGGTAAAAGAAAGATATACAGGATAAGCGAGCTTGGCCGCAGCCTGTACGCCGAGGAGCTTAACAGGCTCAAAAGATGCATAAGCGATGCGGAAGGAGGAGACGATAATGAGTGAATTTGTAAAGAAGCTGATACCGTTTGAGTCATGCGACATTCCTGCCATCCAAAGCTGGCTTGAGGACATGGCGGCACAGGGAATGTTCTATGTCGACTGCGGCTTTTTCTGCGCCCGATTTGAAAAGGGCGAGCCAAAAAAGCTGCGCTATCGCCTTGATTTCTGCGATGTGTCGCTGGGGAAGATACCCGAGGAAAAGGCAGAACTATACGAGCGCAGCTCGTGGCGGGTCGTGGGTGAACTCAAAAACGACCTTGTCGTGCTCACGACCGACGACCCCGACGCAACCGAGATATTCAGCGAGCCCGAGCATCTGATAAAACCGCTCAAGCGCCTTGCCAAAAAGCACACGGCGTATTGGATATTGTTCCTCATCATGTTCCTGCTGTCCCGTGTAGGTTCGCCATTTATATATACCATGCTCGGAATGGACACCTTTGTTGGCGGTGTGCTGGATATCGGCACTGCGTACTACATTTTGCTGCTGCTAATGGCGGTACTCTTACTGTTAGAGTTTATAGTGCATCTGCGAAGCTGCCGACACCTGAAAAAGCTCATTAAGCAGATAGAACGGGGCGGCGAGTTGCCGACAGGGGAGCGCTACATAGCAAAATCAAAGATCGGCGCAGTGCTCATCCCGCTGACTATCCCCGTTATTGTCCTGTGGTTTGTGCACCTTGCCGTCCCGATGGGTGTTACGAGCCTGCACGCCACGAACGATCTGTCCGGTCTGCCGTTCCCAACGATGCAGGAGATAAACACTGACGAATATAACTACTATGTCGAAGGTCTTAAAAAGCTGGATGGAGCCGGTTTAGCCGACATTTCCGAGCGCCACGATCTGCTTGCGCCCACAATAATCAAGTTCTCGCAGGATAGCTCTTGGTTTGAAAACCTCACCGGCAAGGGCGAAAACTCCTTTGAGTACAGAGTTCGATATTATGAGATGCGCTTTGAAAAGGATGCAAAGGAAGCCGTTGACCGGATGATATACGATTACGAGCACTTTGATGCCGAGGACTACCACCAAAGAGCCCGTGCATTGGCAGAGAGCATATCCGAAAACTTTGAGGAGTACGAGATAAGCTACGACGGGTACACCCCAACCTATGATATCCGCGACCTGAGCCGAGACGGGGTCGAGATAAAGCTTGTAAATGAAAAGTACGGCTACGGTGAGGACGACACAAGACAGTACCTTATCATGCGGTTTGAGTGCAAATATATCGATGTTTCATACTCCGGCAGCAGCGATTTGGGCGAATATACAGATTTGTATATCGCAAAGCTTAAAGCGTAAAATAAGTTTTAGTTAGTTTCACGATTGACTTTTTTGGCAGATGTAATACAATATTTGCATACAAAAAAGCGAGGTACACGAAGTGAAAAAGATGACACGAGTGGCGCTCATCACCTCCGGCGGAGACTGCCAAGGCTTGAACGCTGCAATGCGGGGCATAGGAAAGGCTCTGTATAATAAAATCGAAAACCTTGAGATATTCGGTATGTACGACGGCTACCGTGGCCTCATCGACGACGATTACATGTACATGGAGCCGAAGGACTTTTCCGGCATTCTCACGCAGGGAGGCACCATCCTCGGAACCTCCCGCCAGCGTTATGTCCCGGGAAAGGACATTGTCGATGAGGAGGGCAACAGCCTCATTCCGGCCATGAAGGATACCTACAACAGGCTCAACCTTGACTGCCTTGTGATTATGGGCGGCAACGGAACGCAAAAAAGCGCAAAGCTACTGATGGATGCGGGCATGAATGTCGTGACATTGCCGAAAACTATTGATAACGACATTTTCGGAACTGACACGACCTTCGGCTTCCAAAGTGCCGTTGACATTGCAACCAATGTCATCGACTATATACATTCCACCGCAAGCTCCCACGGACGAATCTTCCTTGTTGAGCTCATGGGCAGGGATGCGGGCTGGCTGACGCTGCACGCCGGCATCGGAAGCGGAGCGGATATAATCCTCATACCCGAGATACCGTACGATATAGACAAAGTCTTGACGGCCATTGAGCATCGCCGCCGCCACGGCAGAAGCTTCTCTATTCTGGCTGTCGCTGAGGGCGCAAGATCTATTGATGACAGGCTGCTTTCCGAGGAGGAAAGCCGCAAAAAGCTTGAAAACTCCAAGCATTCCACGGTTTCTTTTAAGATAGCCGATCAGATAGAAAAAGCTCTCGGCCAAGAGGCGAGAGTCACCGTACCCGGGCATTATCAGCGTGGCGGCCCTCCGTGCCCGTATGACCGTGTGCTGGCAACTAGGTTCGGAACTGCGGCAGCGGAGCTTATCGCAAACAAGCAGTATGGAAGAATGGTCGCCATCCGCGGTGGCAACATTGTCTCCATTCCGCTTGAGGAGGCCGCAAGCAAAACAAAATTCCTCCCGACCGACCATCCGCTTATCCAAGTCGCAAGAGATATCGGAATATCGTTCGGCGATTGAAAAACTCGGTAATGCGTTTGCATTACCGAGTTTTTTTGATCGTTTATTCTTTTATCACGCCGTTGAAGCCGCCCATGAGCATATTGCACAGCGCTCGTGCAAGAACCTCCGGCTCGGCCTTGATGTCGTCTGCCATCCAGTTGTTGTATACGTGCATCATGCCGCCGGAAATGAAGCGGGCATATATCCTTGCCTGATCCTCGCCGCCGAGCTTTTCGACAAGCACTTCGTCCGACAAAATGTACTTTGTGAGCCAAGTTTTAAGGTTCCGGCCGATATCGTAGGCGTTTATAAACTTGAAAAGCCGCTTGGTGGGGTCAGCGCTTTTCGTCATGATATCTGCCATAAGGAACAAAATAGGGTAGGGATCCTTTGCAAGCTCGCTGGGCTTGTAGTTTGCGCCGATGGAGTCTGCGTAGTCAAAAAGGTCATCTATCAGCTGCTGCCGGACATCTTCGAGATTTGCAAAATGCGCATAGAAGGTGCCTCGGCTGATACCGGCTCTTACGAGCAGCTCATTGACCGTGATGCGGCTGAACTCCTTTTCGTACATCAGCTCAAGCATGGCGTCTTTGATATTCTTTTTTGATCTTTCAACTATTCTGCTGCTTCCGCTCATATTCTTTTCCCCCAAAAAATGAACAATATATCTGTTTTTATTTATTATTATACACTATATTCAAATAAATCTCAACAACTAATTAGGGAAAAAGGAATAAACATAAGTCAGCTGATCTGCTTTGCGACAACGATGAAGCGGCCATCGGTCGTGTGGTATGCGCAGGTGGACAGCGTAAGGAGCTTATCGCCGGGGTTTATCACAACGCCAGTGTCGTAAAGCTTGTTTTTCTCGATAAAATCAGCATACTCAAGGAAGGTTTCCTCGTCGTTCGAGCTTGTGTACTCATAGTAGCGGAACACCTTTTTGTCCTTTGCGGGGATTTCCGTCTTTATCGCTGCAACGACCTCATATGTGTGTTTTTCGTAAATGGTGTCAAACTGAATGAGCTTGTGTTCGGAGTAAAAGCTTTCGTTTGCGTATCTGTCAAGCGTGCCGAACATGGTGCCGTCTCTCATATTGTGGCCGTATACGATGATGTTATCGGACTTGAAAATGTCGCAATATTCATCAACAAACAGGCAGCCTCGGGTCGAGGACTTGCCGTAGAAGTCGTTGCGCAGGTATTTGTTTATCTCATCCGGAGCCTGCATGACGACATAATCTATCTCCGTGCCGTCAATTTTAAGCCAGCCTATCGTGTCCTTGTTTTCGGCGTAAAGGCTTGCATATTCGTCCAGCACCTCGGGTATCCTGACCTCGGTGTCCTTGTTTTTGAGATCTTTTATATCATCATCGGTCTTGGCATCGCTAAGATCGCCGATGATATAGAAAGCCAGTACGCAAAGTGACGCTATCAGCACAATTAGTGCAATTATTCTGACGATTTTTCTTGTATCAATATTCATGTCTTATCCCTGCAATCGAGCATTCCGTATTCGACGAGCTTGTCGTAGTTTTTGTAGTACAGGTAATAACCGCCGACATTGTGCTGAACATCATCGATCCTGACTCGATAGCCGTCGTGGCGCACCATGAAGGTGTTGAGCACTCTGTTGGGATTAGCCATGTACATTGCGTATTCGGGGTAGAAGTAGCCGTTGAGCATATGATCGGCACGCTTATAAATGGTTTTCAGGAAATACTCAAGGTCAAATCCATTGTCAAGATAGTCAACATGTATGCCCTTTTCGATCATTCTGTCGTACAGCTCAAAGGTACTCATGAGAAGCTCAAAATAAGTGTGATAGGTAGTGTCGCGATTATAAATCCTGTCGAGGTTTTCCTGAGCGTTGCGCAGTGCAAAGGTGTAGTACCTGTCATCGTCAACATACTTTGTTATCTCGTTCATGGAGTATGCTACCCAGTGGTCCTTTAACTGAACATAATCAGCATCTATAAAGTGCTCGACTGCGGCCTTGGCGGCGTCAAGCCACTTTTCGTCACCCGTGAGTGAGTAGAGTCTGCACAGGGCAAAGGTCGCCTCACCGTCATAGTAAACTGTCCTGAACTGCTCCTTGCGTGAGCAATCGCCGTTGAGCACATGGTAATACTCGCCGGTCTTTTTGTCGAGCATGGTAAGTATGCCGTTGCCCAACTTCACGGCGACATCTGCGTATTTGTCCGAGCCGAAAGCGTCCATGTATTCGGTTAGCGCCACGACTGCAACGCCGCAGCCGCCGAGCTTTATCTCGTCCGATTTTTTCTCAAGCAGATATGCGGTGCTGTCATCTGAGGTTATGACGGCGTTATCTATCATATAGTCTATCGCCTTGTCGATGACGGAAACAAGCTCCTTATTGCCGGTCATTCTGTATTGACAGACAAGACTCCAAAGGGTGCTTGCATGGCGGACAATGTTATAGTTGTCGATATCCCTGTCAAAGCGAGGGTACATTCCGTAGACAAAGCTTCCGTCGTCGTTTACCTGATCGATAAGGAACGACGATGCGTTTTTGACAAGCTCGGCGGCGTAATCCTTGTCAATAAGATCGACCTTGCGCCTTCCGTAGTCGGCATCATCGCTTATAAGGTCATACACCTTGCTGTCCTCGTCGCATATCCAGCCGATGCAGTTAAAAATAACATACTCATCGGGGAGGGTAACGATAGGCGTTCTGTCTGCCTTGTTGAGGTAATTGCGCAGGTAGGTGGTGTTCACACACTCCTCGTCGTAGTCAAGTATCTTTCCGGCATTCAGCTCTGCTTCAAGCAAAGCGGTGTTAAACTTCTTGTCAAAGGCAATACCTTTGCGGAAAAATTCATGCCTGTAGTGCGCAAGCTCGGTCGAGAACTCCTCGGTGCTCATGGTCTTAGCCTCGCCCATAAGATCGGCTTTGACCCACAGGCAGTTATAGCTGTTTTCCTCGACAAAGGTGTGTGCCTTGTCGTATGCGTCGTCCCACGCAGCCTGCTTTGTGTTGCCCGTGCCGGTGAACACCCTGGCACGCTCGTCGCCGTTGCATATCGAGATAAACACAACGCCCTTCGGCAGACCGTCCTCGATTTCGCCGGAAAGCTCGTTGTCCCTTGTGCCGGAGACGACCTGCTCCATAAGAAGCTCGGCCTTCTTTTCAAACAGCTCGATGCTGCTCAGCTTGCTGTTTTGCGTGACGAGATAGCTTACCACAACGGCGGCAACTATCAGAACGATCACCGAGCAAATGATTATTAGACTGCGCTTTGCCCGAGCCTTTTTCTGCGCCTCGGTCTCCTTCGGCTTGCGAATAAACTTTTTGCGCCTGCTTTTTCTGCTCATGACACACCTCGGATATAAAAATAGAAGAGGGGAAACCATTTGTATTTTCAAATATTGAAAAAATAGGAGTGGTAATACCACTCCTATTTTATATTCACTTAAGCAATAAGTCAACCAATCGCCCACACATGATCAGTTTTCTTCTCTTTTGCGGTAAGTTGAGGCCAGAACAATGATGCTGGAAACAGCGATCATCGTTACAAGCATGTAGTCTCTTGTGTCGCCGGTCTTAGGCGAATCCTTCGGGGAATCATCGTCATGATCGACATCTGCATCAGCGTCGGCATCTGCATCGGCATCAGCGTCGGCATCGGCATCGGCATCTGCATCGGCGTCTGCGTCGGCATCGGCATCTGCGTCGGCATCAGCGTCGGCGTCGGCATCTGCGTCGGCATCAGCGTCGGCGTCGGCATCTGCATCAGCGTCTGCGTCGGCATCAGCGTCGGCATCGGCATCGGCGTCGGCGTCTGCATCAGCGTCGGCATCGGCATCGGCGTCGGCGTCTGCATCGGCGTCTGCATCGGCATCGGCGTCGGCGTCTGCATCGGCGTCGGCATCGGCATCGCCATCGCCGTCGAGGTCGATCCACAGTCCGAGGATGTGGCCGCCTACGGGGATACCATTGATACCGCATACGCTGCTGTAGACTTCCTGATGGTTATTGTGCAGAACGGGGGGAGCGTAGGTAATGCCGTCGAAGATAACAGCACCTTCGATGGTGAGCTTCAGCATACGATAGCAGTCAACATCATGGTTGGTCTTGACAAACACAGGAACACCTGCGGGAATGCGGATGTAGCCGAGACGCTCAACGAGGTTTGCCTTGGTCAGTACCTGATAGTAGTGAGGTGCTGAAAGGTCGGACCAGAGAGTGATCTCAATGTCATCGGGCAGGAACATGTAGTTCTCAATTAAAAGATACCAGTGGGGGCCGCCCTTGAAGTTGTTGCCTTCCTTGGAAGCAAAGTCATTGTCGATGATATCGGAGGCAGATCCACCGGTGACAGCGTCCTTTGCACCTTCGACAACATCGGTAAGCTCGTTCTCCTCAACTGCGGGGAGAGCATCCTTAACGGCGGAAGCGAGGTTGGTCAGAGCCACATCCTCAGCATCCTCAACGACTTCAACATCGTCAACAGCCTCGGTATCAACAACCTCAATATCGTCGGCAGCATCAAGCTCATCAGCGTTTGCTGTCGTTCCGAACACGAAAGCCATAAGCAGGAAAACTACAAGTATCAGGCCGAGAGAGATCGACAGTTTACCGAGTTTTTCTGTTTTAATCATTATTTAGTTTTCCTCCTTTCTCCAATGATGCGATACTGAAGCCTGAGACTAAACGAAATTAACCGGTTGCACCGAACAATTATTCCTCGGTAAAGAACGCATGGACAGTGCGCACGGTAGCAATCATCTAACTTATTTTCCAATATACATGCATATCATATTACATGATTGGTAAAAATGCAACAACTTTTTGTCGAAATTGTAATCATATAAAATAGATTTTATTATGAGTTTATACAATGGTTTTACGATATGAACCAAACAGGGGGTATTTGTATAAAAATTTTTGAAGCGCTTTGTTGTACTTGAATTCGGAACATGATTGTGCTATTCTTACTTTATTAAAAAGGAGGCATAAACTATGTTTACTGCTGTTGTATATAATTCCTGCACAGGCTCGTGCAAAAAGTATGCTGAGCTCATTGCCGAGCAGCTTGGCATCAATGCTGTTGAATTCGGCAAGGCCAAGGGCCTGGGCGACGGCAAGGTCGTCTATGTTGGCTGGCTTTTCGCCGGTAAGATCATGGGTTTGGATAAGGCCTTTGATATGTACGATATCGGCGCTGTCTGCCAGGTCGGTATGGGTGCTGTCAATGAAGACAGTGAGAGGATCGGCAGAGAAAAGAACGGCATCAAGCCCGAAATGCCTTTGTTCTGCCTCCAGGGCGGATTTGACCTCAAGAAGCTCCCGCTGCATTACAGACTAATGATGACGCTTATGAACAAGAATATTGCCAAGCGCCTCAACGAAAAGGGCGAGCTCAACGAGCAGGAGAAGGCGACGCTCAGAATGGCGGAGACCGGTTGTGGCGAGCCTGCATCATGGTGCGTTGACGATGTTGTCGCATGGTGCAAGGAGCACTGATAAGCTTGTATTTCATTTAATGGAAGGGCACAGCCCGACCTATTATTGAGATAGCTGCCGAGCAGCGCATGAAACCGTTTTGGACTGTGACGGACGGCCCACACCCGTTTGTCAGCTTCCCTTTTCAAAATGGCGTAGTCACTGCAAGGCAAAACCCGTTCCAAAAGCACGAGCAAGCGCTGACGCAGACGGCGTTTGTTCCGCCGACGGAACAGATAGCTGCCGCAAGGCAGGCTGCACCGCGGAATTGAGCACTCTGCGTTATGCCGAGCCGGACGGCAAAAACCAAGGCAGGAGTTTAAATAAAAAACTCCTGCCTTTACTAAAGTGTGATGTATGAATACTAAAAAACGCAAAAATAAAACCGTGCGAATAATCGCAGCTGTGCTTGTGCTCCTGCTTGCCTCGGCGGCATTCAGCTTTTTGACGACACCGTTCAGCAAGAATTACTATGTCGAGCCGACATCAAGCGGCAAAAAGCAGATCGCACTCACCTTTGACGACGGCCCGGGCAAGTACACCGAGCAGCTTCTTGACGGACTGCGTGAGCGCAACATCAAGGCAAGCTTCTTCCTGATGGGCAGAAAGGTCGAAAAGCGACAGGAGATAGTCAAGACTATGTACGACGACGGCCATCTTGTCGGCGTGCACACTTGGTCGCATATAGACTTTTTCAAGAGCAGCAAGGAAGAGATACATGGTGAGCTTGATCGCACGAACGACCTTATCGAGAGCATCACCGGCGAAAGACCAAAATTCTTCCGCCCGCCCTACGGTCACTATCTCGGCTCGCAGCTGAACAGGATCGACCAAATTGCGGTGCTGTGGTCGGATACGCCGAGAGATTGGGTGCATATTGATGAGGACTACATCTGCAATTACCTCGTCAAGCATGCCAAGGACGGCGATATCATCCTCCTGCACGATACCAAGGATGCGACTGTGCCTGCGGTCCTGAAGGCGATAGACATTCTCTCCGAACAGGGCTTTGAATTTGTCAGGGTCGATGAGCTTTTGTGCCGTAACGGCGACAAGCTTGCCCCGGGACTTGCGTACAGGTTCTGCCCGTATAACGGAAGAGCATGGTATATATGAAAAAAGACGGACTTCAAGTCCGTCTTTTTCGTTAAAAGTACAGCTTTTTAACTCGCTTGCCCATCTGCTCAAGGCAGTCGGCGAGCTCGTTTATTATTTGCATCTTTACATTAAAATTAATGGGCATATCCTGATGTGCGGGATTTTCGGCTCGGCCGATGAACATGTTTATGTCCGTCGCCTCCTCAAAGAGCTTTCTCGCCGCCAGCGAAGCACCGTCCTTTTTGTAGTTCCACTGCTCAAAGGACTTATTGTCGGCAAGGTAATCCTTTGCATAGATGAGCACCTTGTCAAGCGTGATTATGCCCTCCGTTGCAAGGTCAATGCCCTTGATGGTCGATATCGGCGGGATATCCGGGTCTGGGGAGAAGGCACTCACCTCGACCTTTTCGCCGAGATAATCGGCTGCTATTTTCGAGGTCGTTCCACCGCATACGACATGCTGCCCCTCCTTGGCAAAGAACAGGGACATCATTCGACGCTCATCGTTCTTATGAGCCGGCGGGCCGATAGCAATATTCAGTGGCTCACGCTTGATTATCTTCAGAACGCAGACTGTTGCATCGTCAAAGGGCTTGCCTCCGTAGAGCTTGTCGGTTTCGTCAAGGATTATCGATGCCAGCACCTTTGCGGTGAAATTGGCAGCGAGCAACGGCTCGACGAACTCGATAAGCTTTGCTCTGTTCCAGTTATTGTTCAGAACGCCGTCCTCGCTTGCGTATAGAACGCCGTCTGACATTGCGATGAATACATCACCCTCGGCAAGCTCGATAGACGAGCGGTAAATGGTCTTTTCGCCGATGTGCATCGTCGACATGGGAAACTCGTAGTGTACGCCGTTTCTAAGCAGCACAACATTCGGGTTTTCGTACTGAATGATATCCGCATGCTCGTTTCCGACTATTCTTATAATAGTAAATGTCGAGAATGCGGTCTTGCGTTCAGCGCATATCGGGAGCGTTGCGGCGATAGTTTCAACGGCGTCACGGATGCCGAGACCGGCGGCGAGCATAGTGGAGATTATCTTCGAAGTCAGCGTAGAGAGTATGCTGGCCTTAACGCCGCTTCCCATGCCGTCGGCAAGCACGATTATCGTCGTGTCACCCTCCTCAACGGTGTCAACATGGTCGCCGCAAAGCTGCTCGCCGTAGTGGTTAAGGCTCAGGTGGCCTATATCGCAGCTAAGATTATTCTTCTTCATCATCATTCAAACTCAGTGACTCCTTCAGCCTTGTCAGAGCGATCTTTGTCTCGGCGGTCGTTTCACCGAGCAAGGATGCAATTTCCTGTACTATTCGCATCTGGTTTTCGATGACATTGTTCGTTATCTCCGCAGTCTGGCGGCTAATCGCCTTGCTGCGTGCGGCCTCTTCCTCCTCCTCGGTGACATCGCTGAATATGTCGATGAGTATCCTCGATGAACGGTCGTAGACTATCGTCTGCTCAAAATATCTGCCGTAGTCGGAGAAGTAGCTGCGCAGCTTTTTGACGGATTTGCCGGTTTCGAGCGCCGTGAAGAACGGCGCTGTGTCGAGTATTCGCACAACGCAGTCGCCCAAGATATCCGACTCATGGCTTATATTGAGAAGCGCAAGGGCGGAACGGTTTATCTGCTGCACCTCAAGATCTTCGTTTACGACGATAAGACCGCTTGGCATATTGTTGAGCACCTTGTTGTTGATGCGCTCGGATCTGTCCATGATAAACGGCAGACACATGCTGTAATCGGCAGTGCCCCTGTAAATGGCGATAGCCTTGTCACGACAGGAGTCGTAGCCACACGAGCCGCAGTTGAGCTCATCCGAGGGATTTGGTTTGCCTATCCTTGCAAGTATCTCACGGATCTCCTTGTCGCTTGGCGTCGGCAGGTTCAGCGGTGTGCCGATGTGATCCTTGTGCAGACTCTCGGGACTGGGCTGCTCAACAGGGAAGTCCTCCTTGCCGACATGCTTGAGCACCGAGCAGATGTGGCGCACCGGAGAGTTTATATATTTTTCCATTATAGGCCCGTCGATACAACCGCCTGCGCAGGCGTACATTTCGATAAAGCACTTGTCAATTTTGCCGCTTCTTATGTCACGCAGTGCGTTCAGACAGTTTTTTGTGCCGTCGACTGTTATGGTGAAATAGCCGGTATCCGGCAAATCCATGCTGTTTGTAATACCGCCTGCAACGGAAAAACCGGTGGCTCTGCCCTTGAAGCTTTCACCGAATTCCGGCTCGACCTCAATGCCCTTTGAGTGACACATCTGGTCAAACTCCTCAAAGGTCAAAACGGCGTCAACGCAGGTGCCGGCATATTCGTCCTTCTTTGCAACGCATGGGCCTATAAACACGACCTTTGCCTCGGGTATGCGGCGCTTTATATCCATTGCGTGCGCCACCATGGGCGACACGGTGGGGGCAAGGAACTTGCGAAGCTCCGGGAAGTGCTTTTCCACAAGCAAATTCACCGAGTGGCAGGCCGAGGATATGATGATATCCTGTGTGCCTTCTCTTATCAGCCGCTCATACTCACGCTTGACTATCGTTGCACCGATGGCGGTCTCCTCGGCATCGGCAAAGCCGAGAGCTTTCAAGGCCTTGCGCACGGAATTTATGCCGCAATTATCCCAAACGGCGAAGAACGACGGAGAAACGCTTGCGATAACGGGCGCGCCGCTGTCGATGAGCGCACGCACCGTGCCCCTGTCGTCGACTATCTCCTTTGCCTCCTGCGGACACACGACAAAGCATTGGCCGCAGAGGATGCACTGGTCGCTTATGATATGTGCCTGATGACCGGAAAAGCGGATGGACTTAACGGGGCATTTTCTTATACATCTGTGACAGTTTTTGCAGTTTGATTTCTTGAGATTAAGAACACTTGGCACGGTGACCGACCTCCCATTATATCAGCGTTCAAAAAAGTCCTGTGACATTTTTGCATGCTTTAAGAAAATTCTCGCTATGCTCGTCAAAAAACTTAACAGGCGTTTTTGATGGCTATAACCCAATTTGAGGCGGAACACTGCCACCTCACACTCCACCTGCTGAGTATTGGAGTTTACTCATTGCGTCTATTTTACATAGTTCTTTGACAGACTGGTTATATGTCCAGTCCATTGTAGCATAATCGGGGACTTGCGGCAAGGCGAATGAGCGTGTATAATTAGAAAAAAAGCGAAACGGGGAAGGTCAAATGCTTCAGGAAGCGATAATCACAAAGATAAGGGACGACGGGCTTGCCGAGGTCGTTGTCGAGCGGCTGGGTATCTGCGGCGGCGACTGCAACGGCTGCGAGGGCTGCAAGTACGACCATCTTATGAAATCGGTCGTTCAGAATCCCATCGATGCGCATCGTGGCCAGCATGTTATGATAGAAACGCCGACCGTCGGCGTTGTAAAGGGCGCACTTGCGCTGTATGTTTTGCCGCTTATTCTGCTCTTTGTCGGCTACGCTGTCGGTGCAATGCTGTCGCTCACCGAGGGTATGTGTATTTTGGCTGCCTTCATCGGCGCAGTCATCGGCGTTATCATCGCCGTTATCGTCAGCAAAAAGCGCCATGCGGCAGACCCCACGCCGACAAAGATAGTCAGCGTCATATACGATCAGGAAAACTGACGGGTGATCCCGTCAGTTTTTCATTGATTTTCGGGCATTATTATGATAACATACCAATTTGTGAAATTGATTACGGAGAGAAGCATATATGTCTGAAATGCAAAAGCAGATCGAGCGTCGCCGTACATTTGCGATAATCTCGCACCCCGACGCCGGTAAAACAACGCTAACCGAAAAGCTCCTGCTGTACGGCGGAGCGATACAGCTTGCGGGCTCTGTTAAGGGCAAGGCCACCGCAAGGCACGCCGTGTCCGACTGGATGGAGCTTGAAAAGCAGCGTGGTATATCCATAAGCTCGTCGGTCATGCAGTTTGAGTACGAGGGTTACTGCATAAATATACTCGACACGCCCGGTCACCAGGACTTTTCCGAGGACACCTACCGTACCCTTATGGCGGCAGACTCGGCAGTCATGGTCATCGATGCCGCAAAGGGCATTGAGCCGCAGACGAGAAAGCTTTTTAAGATATGCGCAATGCGCAATATCCCTATCTTTACATTTATAAATAAGCTCGACCGTGAGGCTCGCAGTCCCTATGACCTCATGGAGGAGCTGGAAAACGAGTTCGGCATCGGCACCTATCCGATGAACTGGCCTATCGGCTGCGGCATCGACTTCAAGGGCGTTTACGACCGTGAAAAGCGTGAGATACTCGCATTCAACGAGTTTCACCGTGGTCAGAACAAGATAAAGGCGATAGAGTGTACGCTCGATGAGACCGAAAAGCTCGATGAGCTCATAGGCCCAAGACTTCGTGAGACGCTCTCGGACGATATCGAGCTTCTTGACGGTGCAGGCTATGAGTTTGATATCGAGCAGGTGCGCCGTGGCAAGCTCAGCCCCGTGTTCTTCGGCTCGGCTCTTAATAACTTCGGCATTGAGCCGTTTTTGGAAAGCTTCCTTAAAATGACCATGCCGCCGCTGCCGAGAATTGCCGGTGACGAGATAGTTGACCCGTTTAACGAAAAGTTCTCCGCCTTTGTATTCAAGATTCAGGCAAACATGAACAAAGCGCATCGAGACAGGATCGCATTCATGCGCATCTGCTCGGGTAAGTTTGAGCGTGATAAGGAGTATTACCATGTGCAGGGCGGCAAGGCGATAAGACTTGCCCAGCCGCAGCAGCTCATGGCCTCCGAGCGTGCCATCATAAACGAGGCTTATGCCGGCGATATCATCGGCGTGTTTGACCCGGGCATCTTCTCAATCGGCGACACTATCTGCGACAAGACCATGAAGGTGGAGTTTGAGGGCATCCCGACCTTTGCACCCGAGATATTCGCCGCAGTTGAGCGTATCGACACCATGAAGCGCAAGCAGTTTGAAAAGGGTATCATGCAGATAGCACAGGAGGGCGCGATTCAGATTTTCCACGAGCCGTATACCGGCGTTGAGGAGATAATCGTCGGCGTTGTCGGTGTTCTGCAATTAGAGGTCTTGGAGTACAGGCTCAAGAACGAGTACGGCGTTGATGTCCGCCGCCGCAGCCTGCCGTTCGAGGTCATCCGCTGGATCGATAACGAGGGCTTAAACCCCAATGATCTGAACCTCACGAGCGACACCAAGTGGGTTCAGGATTTCAAGGGTAATAACCTGCTGCTGTTCACCTCCGAGTGGTGCGTCAATTGGGCGCTCAACAAAAACGAGGGCCTTATGCTTCGTGAGTTTAATAAGGACTGATTTTACACAATATTCTTTTATTATTTGCAATAGTATGCTATAATCATAGTGCGAAAGGGAGGTGAGCTTATGCCGAAGCAGACGGGCGTAAAGCAGATAGCGGCAAACCGCAAGGCGTTTCACGATTATTTCGTGCTCGAGCGCTTTGAAGCGGGCATAGAGCTTGCCGGTACGGAGGTCAAGTCGCTAAGAGCGGGCACGGTCAATATGAAAGACTCGTACTGCACTATAAAAAACGGCGAGATCTTCATCCGTTCGCTGCATATAAGCCCATACGAAAAGGGCAACATTTTCAACAAAGACCCTGTCAGACCCCGCAGACTGCTCATGCACAAGCGTGAGATCATGAAGCTCAACGCCCGCATCATGCAGGACGGCGTTGCACTCATCCCGCTGTCGATGTATTTTAAGGACAGCAGGGCAAAGGTCGAGCTTGGGCTGTGCAAGGGCAAAAAGCTTTATGATAAGCGTAATGACGACGCTAAGCGTGAAGCGATGCGAGACATTGAAAGAACAATGAAGGAGAGAAACTAATGAGCAATCCTATCGTGACCATCGAAATGGAAAACGGCGATATCATCAAGGCCGAGCTTTACCCCGAGGTAGCTCCCAATACCGTTAATAATTTCATTTCACTCGTAAAGAATAAGTTCTATGACGGCGTTATCTTCCACCGTGTCATCAGAGGCTTCATGATCCAGGGCGGCGACCCTCAGGGTATCGGCATCGGCGGCCCGGGCTACAGCATCAAGGGTGAGTTCAGAATGAACGGTGTGCAAAACGACCTCAAGCACACCAGAGGCGTTCTGTCCATGGCCCGTTCCATGGCGCCCAACTCCGCAGGCAGCCAGTTTTTCATCATGCACGAGGACGCACCGCACCTTGACGGGCAGTATGCAGCCTTCGGCAAGGTCATCGAGGGCATGGAGAATGTCGACAAGATCGCAAATTGCATGACCGGCCGCAACGATAAGCCCATCCACAGGCAGGCAATGAAGAAGGTAACTGTTGATACCTTCGGCGTTGACTATCCCGAACCCGTAAAGGCGTAATATATAATGATAATGCAGGGTGCGGCTCCTGCCGCACCCCAGCACCGCAGCCTCACCAGTCAAGCTGCGAAAAATCACCACCGCACTAATTAGTTGATTGCTGCACTCCGACCGGTACAATGTCACTGGTCGGGCTGCCGCAATAACGATCACCACCAGTCCCAAAGCGTATTGAAAAACGGGGATGTACCGGTTTCGACGGGGATGTGGAGGCAGGAATAGCGAGCAGATGCGCCTACCATCTTTAAAATGGGCACCTTATAAATTAAAGAACAACAATAACACTGTTCTTCTCGCTGCTTAATTAGCGAGCGTCCTGCCTCGGAGGACCACGGCCGGGGACAGGGCGTCGATTAGTGGTGAACATGAGTGCGCAAAGCTTTGAGCGCACCATGCATAATGAAGCTACCAAGCCCTTGAGCATGTCGGCCTGCGCAGGGGCAAGGGAATGTAAATGACCGCCTGCGCTCGGAGAAGTTCCTGTTAAAGCGTTTTCGGACAGGGGTTCAACTCCCCTCATCTCCACCATAAGTCCACCGTAATTTTGATAGAATTTCGGTGGACTTTTCTATGCCCGAAAACTGCTTGAAATAAGGCGTTTCGGCTGTTGTCGTATATAGCAAGCCCCGCTGCAGAGCAATTCTGCAACGGGGCTTTGTGCGTTTTACCTTTGTTTCGGTGGTATGAGCCGTTGTAATCGTTAAATTGTCTGCGTATTCAGCCGACTTAACCCTTGCTGTTTGCAATAGCTTGGTCGATAAGCTCGTTCAGCTTCTCCGACTGCTTTTTCCCCGTGATGGCGCCCGTGATCGGATCGCCTACGATGTTACCGTTCTTATCAACCACATATGTGATGGGATACGAATACAGCCCCGAAGTGAATTTTCCGGCCTCGCTGTTGGATTCAAACCAGATATTTTTGTATGATGCACCTTTCTTTGTCAGAACATCCTTTGCTTCCGAAATAGCCGTTTTATTGCCGTCCAGCGTGAAGGAGTTGATACCGACTACCTCTCCGCCTTTTTCGGAGAGGCTTTTGTTAAGCGCCTCAAGATCGCTGAGCTCGCCCACGCATGGGCTGCAGGTCGTAAACCAGAAGTTAACCACGGTGACGGTATTGCCGGCAAACAGTGTGCTGCTCTTTGCTTCGTTTCCGTCAAGGTCCTTGCCCTCAAATGAGGGGAACTTCATCAGGTCGCTGTTTTCTTTGGGCTTTCCGTTTTCTGCCGGAACGCTCATATTGCCCTCGGACGGCTTTTTTCCGCAATCAGGGAACTTCTGCTCAAGAACGGTCAGCTTGTCCTCGATTTTGCGTATCTGTTCCGCTCCGTCTTTGAGCAGCTTGAGCTCATCGTCGGTAAACTGATCCTTTGAGCTTTCAATTGTTGTAAGTAAAAAATCGCCGTAATTGCCGCCGTCCTTGATCATTGCCATACCTTTGTCGGCGGACATGAACACCTTTTCCCAGAGGGAGCTGTTTTCGGACAGGATCGCTGTTTCCTGCTGCATCAGCTTTTGATGCAGTTCGGATGCCTCGTCCTTTGTTTTCGGATCTGCTGCCAGCAGCGAGGCAATCCCGGTTTCCTTGCTGCCTTCATTTTCTTTGCCGTCTTTCGAAATACCGCAGGCGGCAAGGCCGAGGATCAGCAGCAGCGCAGCAAGCACGGTCAGCATTTTTGTTCTTTTCATAAATGATTACTCCTTATCTTTAGTGGATATTTTTTGCTGCTCCGCATTTTTTGCAGAACAGAGGTCATCTTTTCCTTTACAAAATCCATAACGAAATTTTACTGCCTCCGTGGGGCAGACGCGTACGCACATTCCGCAGCGGATGCATTCGGTATGGTCAGGGCTTTTGGTAACGTCTACATCCATTTTGCACGCCTTTGCACATTTTCCACAGGAGATGCACTTATGCTTATCAACCCTCATACCGAGGAGGGATACCTTATTAAGCAATGCATAAAAAGCACCGAGCGGACAAAGCCATTTGCAGAACGGGCGGTAGAACAGCACACTCAACACAATCGTAACTATCAGAATGCCGAGCTTCCATGAGAACAAGGCTCCGAGTGCATCGCGGAGACCGGAATCTACGGCTGCGAGAGGAATAGCTCCCTCAAGCACTCCCTGCGGACAAAGATATTTGCAGAAGAACGGATCCCCCATACCGACATCATTGACTGCAAGGGCGGGCAGTAAAACTACCATTATGAGCAGAACGGCGTATTTTATGTAGGTCAGACCCTTCAGCTTTTTTGTGGAAATCTTTTTGGTCGGAATTTTGTGCAGCAGCTCCTGAAACCAGCCGAAAGGACACAGAAAGCCGCAGATGAAGCGCCCCAGCAGCACGCCCAACAGAATAAGAAAGCCCGTAATATAATAGGAGAAGGCGAATTTTGACGACCCCACCACCGCCTGAAATGCTCCTATAGGGCAGGCTCCCGATGCCGCCGGGCAGGAATAGCAGTTCAGTCCGGGGACGCAAACGGCTTTCCCTTTGCCCTGATAAATTCCGCCCTTAAAAAAATTCGGCAGATGGATGTTGGTGAGAAGCGTCGCTGCCGCTTGTATCAAGCTCCGAAAGCGTGACAAAATCCTTGATATGCTCTTTTTCTTATTATCAGTTTTTTTCCTATCCAATTCCGATACACTCCAAACACAGCCTGATCGCCTTGCTGAGCACGGTGTCCGCCTCTCCGCGCAAGGCTCCGAAACAGATCATTGCTGCAGCGCCGACGATTAATGCAAACTGAAGCAAAGCTTTTTTCGATCGAATCAATGAGGTCACCCCTTTCCTTTGTGCCCTCACTGTAGCACGGAGAACATAAAATTTGCGTTAAGGTTAAGATTAAAAACTTAACACGAATCTTATGTTTGTATGATATAATTGAACCGTCAAATAAACCGAAAGTGTAGCAAGGAGGCTTTTCATGCATATTTTAGTTGTTGAAGACGAGAAGGCGCTTTGCGAGACGATCGTCCGCAGTCTGCGCCGTCTTGATTACAGTGTGGATCATTGCTATGACGGAAACAAAGCGATCGAGCTGTTTGGCATTGAGAGCTATGACCTTGTACTGCTTGACTTGAATCTGCCGGGTGCGGACGGCATGACAGTATTGCGGAAGCTCCGCCAAACGGACAGAGACACCAAGGTTCTGATCCTTTCCGCGCGCAGCGAGGTCGCCGATAAGGTGGACGGACTTGATGCCGGAGCAAATGACTATTTATCCAAGCCCTTTCATTTGGAAGAGCTGGAGGCAAGAATACGCAGCCTGACCAGACGACAGTTCACGCAAAACGATGTGGTTCTGAACTGCGGCGGCGTTTCCTTCGACACCAAAGCACGCATAGCCTCCGCCAACGGACTGAAGCTGACGCTTACCCGAAAAGAGGCGGCGATTCTTGAATATCTGCTGCTGAATCAGGGGCGTCCCGTAAGTCAGGAAGAGCTTATTGACCATGTTTGGGATAACAGCGTGGACAATTTCAGCAATTCGATTCGGGTACACATTTCCGCTTTGCGCAAAAAACTGCGCACCGCTCTCGGATACGATCCTATCCGCAACCGCATCGGCGAAGGATATGTTTTGGAGGAAAACATCTTATGAAAAAGCTTTCTTTGCAATGGCGCATCACCTTAATGACCGCCGTTTTGATCGGTTTGACCTGCGTTGCAATGAACTGTCTTTTGAGCTACTCCGGCAGATATTATATGGATTCCATAGGTTCATATGTTTCCGCATTCAGCGACACGGAGGAGGGAGACCCCGGCTTTTTCGATCCGGAGCAAAAAAATGCCGATAAGGAGCTGACTATTATCATACACGGCGTGCAGGATTCCTTTATCGCCACTAACTGGTATATTACGGCGGCGGTGACGCTTATCGGCGGCGTGCTGGCATATTTCGTCAGCGGCCGTGCGCTGAAGCCTCTGCGAACCTTTGCAGCTCAAGTAGAAAAAGTGCAGCCTAATAACCTGACAGATATGAAGATTACCGAGGAAGTTCTGCCTGAGTTTCGACAGTTCAGCATATCGTTCAACGGTATGCTCGACCGTCTTGACGAGGGCTTTACCGCCCAGCGGCAATTCACCGGAAATGCCGCCCACGAACTTCGCACTCCGCTTGCGCTTATGCAGGCTCAGCTTGAGCTGTTTTCCACCGAGCACCCCGATGTGCTTCCGGAAACGGCGGACTTCCTTCGCCTGCTGCGTGAGCAGACGGAGCGGATGTCTCAAATGACGAAAACCCTCCTTGAAATGAGTGAGCTTCGCATGGTTCCGTGTAACGACCGGATCGAGATAGCTCCGATGGTTGAAGAGATTTTTGCCGACCTTTCCCCGCTTGCGGACAGAAACGGTATTACTCTTGAGTGCGACGGCAACGGTGTTATGACTGGCAGCGATACGCTGATATATCGGCTGCTTTTTAACCTGACCGAGAATGCAATACGCTACAACCGTCAAAACGGAACGGTGCGGGTCAAGACGGCAGAGGAGGGAAAGGCTCTTGTTATCCGCATATCCGACACTGGATACGGCATACCCGAGCAGTACAGGGAAAGCATTTTTCAGCCCTTCTTCCGTGTGGATAAATCCCGCAGTCGGGAATATGGCGGCGTAGGATTGGGGCTGTCGCTTGTTTGGGAAATTGCCGCACTGCACAGCGGCGAGGTTCGGGTAGAGGAAAGCTCGGAGGTCGGAACAACAATCGTTGCGACTTTTCCTGTATAAAAGCCGAAAAAATCAGACGGGGGCAATAAAAGCTGTTTAAGCTCATATCCGACAATAATTATCCGTGGTATATCGATCAGCTTCAGGGCGGCGGATATATAGACGAGTATCAGTATAATACCGAGCTTATAGATTCACTCGGCAATTTTTACGGTTTTCAAATGCACGAATGGATATCAAATATAAAACAAAGGGATACCGAACCGTAAAAGAAGGCAAAAAGACCGTAGAATTTACGGTGATGCCCGCATAGCACGCACTGTCTTTGTCGGAAACTGTTTATATAGATTTATTCAGTGCTCTTTTGACTCTTACAATTTTGTGACAACTTTCAAGCGCTCTTTCGGTGAATAAGGCTCTCTTTTTTTGCTATGCTTGTGTTGCGGAAAGGAGATCCGCAAATAAATTCAAAGGAGCACTTGTTATGAAAAGCAAAAAAAATATTCTTGCAACAGTATTCGCACTTATCCTTGCTTTGGGCGTTGTTACCGCCTCGGCGACAGCCGCTGCGGCAAACGGCAGGGGAAGCGACAAGATCGAGACGCTACCGGAAATCATCTCCGTCGAGTCGACCGACGACTGCGGCGTGCCGCCCGTTGAGAGTTTTGTCAGAAATCTCGACACTCTGACCGAAAAGGAAAGAGCGGCTCTTATTGCCGACCTTGACGAGCTTGCAAGGCTTGAGAAGCAGATCGATGAGATCTACGCTCGCATGACCGACGGGAACGCCGACAAGCTCTATGACGAGATCGACGCCGTAAACGACAAAATCACGGCAGTCCTTGAAAGGAACGCAGAGCTTTGGGAGTGCGTCAGTGATGAGTACGATGTTAAAGTCGCTGCAAACGACCCGGATATGACCTTTTAAGCTCGGCGGCTACGGCCCTTTGCTCTGCGAAAAAGGTACGGACAAGTCATAACCACAGAGCCGTGTCCTGGCGGCACGGCTCTGGATTCCAACGGAGGCGCTATGAAACAGCTTATATACATCGCAGAGGATGAGAAAAACATAAGGGAGACACTTCAGCGATTTCTCGAAAATGACGGATACGAGGTGTGCGCGTTTGAAACCGGAGACGCGCTTTTAGGTGCGCTTTTTAAAAGACGCGCCGATCTTGTTATTCTTGACATAATGATGCCCGGCACGGACGGACTGACCTGCTGCCGCCTCATTCGTGAGGATGACAAGGTCCCGATCATTCTGCTCACGGCAAAAGACACCGAATACGACTACGTCAGCGGAATTCTGCAGGGCGGGGACGACTATCTGACCAAGCCGTTTCGTCCGACGGTGCTTTTGATGCGGGTAAAGGCGCTTCTTCGCCGTGTGGAAATGGAGCGCGGCACGGATCCCATGGACAGGGATATTACAGTCGGCGATCTGCACTTTTCGGGCAAGGAGAAGAAGCTCTTTTGTAAGGGAAAGCCTCTCGCCCTCTCGCCGAACGAGATGAAAATGCTGTTGTTTTTGATGCATGGCAAGGGCAAGGCTTTTTCACGCGACGAGCTGCTTGACCACATCTGGGGATATAACGATGATGTGGAAACCAGAGTGACCGACGAGACTCTTCGACGGATACGCAGCAAGCTTTCCTCGGCGGACAGCAGCGTGCTGATTGAAACGGTTTGGGGCTATGGCTACCGGCTGCACTCGGGGGAGGGCGGAGAATGAAGCACATAAAAAGAAAAATAACGCTTTCCGTTCTCGGCACCATGCTGCTTGTTTTCGCTTCACTTCTCGCTGCCGTCAACATCTTTATTCCGAAATATCTGGCGGCGGAGGCGCAGAAGGCAATCCTTTTGGAGGATGAGCAAAAGCCTCCCGTCCCGTTCCCCTATATCTACGGCGGCGAGGCTGATGCTCAGGAGCATTTTCTGACACCGAGCGTCAGATACCTTGAAATCGAGGGCGAGCCCTTCGAGACGGAATATCTCTCGAGAGCCGAGCAGCGGCTTCGGGAATACTGCCGGAGCGAGAAGCCCTCCGCCGATGAGTTTCACACCCTGAAAACCGGCGGAAGCCGCTTCGTTTTTCGCCTGACTCAGGTTGAAGCCGACGAATATGAGGAGGCTTATTCTTACATTCTTTATGTGGATATCGGTGCGGTTATGCAGTATGCGTCTTATCTGAACGCCGTGTTTTTTGCGGTGCTGACCGTTTTGACCGTATTGGTCTGCCTCTTCGGTTGGAGGCTCGGCGGCTATGTGGAGAGGGCGCATGAATCGCAAAACTGGTTTTTTCAAAATGTGTCGCATGAGTTGAAAACACCGATGATGGCAGTTCAGGGCTGTGCGGAGGGAATACATACCGGTGTTCTCGAACCTGTTGAAGCGTCCGGTGTGATCCTTGAAGAGAACGAGCGTATGTCCTCTCTGATAGAGGAGCTGCTTGCGCTCTCTAAGCTGGAGGCGGGACAGATCAAGGCGGACTTTCATTCGTCCGACGTGCGAGAGCTTCTGTACGACTGTATGCGCAGCACGGAAACTCTTGCAAAGCAAAAAAGCCTTCGCATCATACCTCATTTTGACAACAGACCCGTTCTTGTAAGCTGTGACGAAATTCAGCTTCGCAGGGTTTTTACAAACATCATCACCAACGCTCTGCGCTATGCTGAAGAGGAAATAGAAATCGAATGTACGCAGGAAAGAGGAAAGGCCGTCATCCGTATCCGTGACGACGGCAAGGGCATTTCGCCCGAGCTGCTGCCGCATATCTTCGACCGCTTCTTCAGCACCCGAAAGGACGGAACAGGGATCGGTCTTGCCCTTGCCAGGGAGATAGTTGCCCTACACAGGGGAACGATAAAAGCCAAAAACGACGGCGGAGCGGTGTTTGAGATCAGCCTGCCGGTCAAAAACAGGTAGTTTTATTTTAATTGTCGCCCGCTTTTGCGACAATAATATATAAACATATAAACAGCAAATAATTTACAGAGAAAGGAAAATCCACTTATGAAAAAGATACTTGCATTTATCCTCGCTGCCGTTATGGTTCTCTCGCTTGCCGCCTGCGCCGATAAGGGCTCCGAAGGCGGTGCGACGTCGCCCTCCGGCGCTCAAAAAGATCAGCCTAAAAGCGCTTTGGAAATTCTTGAAAAGGTCTGGAGCAAGTATTCAACCGACGAAAAATTCCCCGCAACAGGCGGTTCCGAGAAACACATGAAGGATGATAAGCCCGGCAAATTCGATGTTTCCGATGCAGAAGCCCTTGACTTTGAGCTCGGCTTCCCGAAGGCGCAGGCTTCCGAGATAGACGATGCCGCATCGCTTATGCATATGCTGAATCAGAACAACTTCTCCTGCGGCGTATACCATGTTAAGGACTCCGGAAACGTCGAAGCACTTGCAGGTAAAATTAAAGAAAACATTCTTGCACGCCAATGGCTGTGCGGATTCCCCGAGAAGCTCGTTATCCTGACCGTCGGCGATTATATCGTTTCCGTGTTTGGTGCAGGGGAACTGACAGACACCTTTGTCGCAAAGCTGTCAGCGGAATACGGCTCAGCAAAACAGCTTTTTGATGTGCCCATCGCATAAGACAAAGCTATGCTGTTTTCAAGTATAACGTTTCTGTACTGCTTTCTGCCGTGCGTTTTGCTCTTGTATTTCGTTGTTCCCGACCGTATGAAGAATACCGTTCTCCTTCTTGCAAGTTTGTTCTTCTACGGTTGGGGAGAGCCGAAATATCTCGTTTTTATGCTTGCGGCGGTAACGCAGTCGTACGTTGCTGCGCTTCTCGTTGAACGCTTTCGCGGGACGAAAATTGCCAAGCTGGCGCTTGCCGTTTCGGCGGTCGCCAGTCTTGGTCTGCTTGCATACTGCAAATATGCGGACTTTTTTATCGGAAATTTCAATGCGGTAACAGGTCTTTCCATCCCGCTTCTGAAGGTGGCTCTGCCGGTAGGTATCAGTTTTTATACATTCCAGATCCTGAGCTATGTCATAGATGTTTACCGCGGCAGCGTGCCGGCACAGCTCAATTTTATCGATCTTGCGATGTATGTGGCGATGTTCCCGCAACTGATAGCCGGTCCTATTGTCCGCTATTCCGACATTGCCGGAAGCCTGAAAAATAGGAAAACAACGCTTGCCGATGCGTCGGAGGGGATTAAGCGCTTTTCCATCGGTCTTGCAAAGAAGATACTTCTTGCAAATTCGGCGGCACTTCTCGTATCCGAATTCAAGGCGTACGATGAGAAAACCGTGCTGTTTTATTGGCTATACGCCGCAGCATATATGTTGCACATCTATTTTGATTTTTCCGGGTATTCCGATATGGCGATAGGACTGGGGCGCATTTTCGGGTTCCGCTTCCCCGAGAACTTCAACTACCCTTATATTTCCTCAAGCATCACGGAATTCTGGCGCCGCTGGCATATTTCTCTCGGCAGTTGGTTTCGCGACTACCTGTATATCCCCCTCGGAGGAAACCGCGTAAAGCCTATACGGCACATTCTTAACATCCTTGTTGTGTGGGCAGCTACCGGCTTTTGGCACGGGGCGGCGTGGAATTTCATTCTATGGGGGCTGCTATATGCGCTGCTCTTACTGTTTGAAAAATATATTCTGCACCCGAAAAGACGGCATGCCGTTCCGATGCACATCTACACGCTGTTGTTTGTCATGCTCGGGTTTGTACTGTTCGATTCGGCAAGTATTGCCGACGCATTTCTGAGCTTTAAGTCCCTGTTCGGGCTTGCCGGAATCCCCGCCGCGAACACGGCGTCGCTTTATTATCTGAAAAGTAATCTCGTACTGCTTATTGTCGCAGTTGTCGGCGCAACCCCTCTGCCCAAACGAATTTATGAGAAAATCGGAGGGACGGCGGGCGGCAGCCGGGTTCTTACTGTTTTAACGCCGATAGCGACGGTCGCTTCGATTGCCGTATGCACGGCGTATCTGATCGACGGTTCGTTCAATCCGTTCGTTTATTTCCGGTTCTGACTTGCAGACTCAAACCTTTCCCCGGAGGAGTATTATGAAGAAAGCCCAACAAATACTTACATTGGTTTTGTCACTTGGTTTCATTGCGGTTTTTGCTGCTTTGTTTTGGATTTTGCCCGATGCCGATGAATCGACAGCCGAAAGACGGCATCTTGCGAAAAGCCCTGCGCTGTCGCTTTCGTCCGTTGCGGACGGCAGCTTCATGAGCGGCTTTGAAAAATATATGCTCGATCAGTTTCCGCTGCGGGACGGCTTTCGTACCTTGAAGGCAGCCGCCGCTGCGAAGGTTTTTATGCAAAAAGACAACAACGGGCTGTATTCCGTTGGGGAGCATCTTTCAAAGCTTGATTTCCCGACAAACTACCCGTCCGTTGACCGTGCCGCAAGTCGCTTTCGGCATGTGTTTGACACCTATCTCAAGAATTCCGGAGCAAAAACATATCTGTGTGTGATCCCGGACAAAAACACTTTTATCGCATCGCCAAACGGCTATCCCGACAAGGATTACAACGCCCTCGTCAAGCGTCTGCAAAGCGGATTTCCGCAGGCGAAATATATTGACATTTCAAAGCTTCTTTCACCGGATGATTTCTATTATACCGATCCGCACTGGCGTCAGGAAAGAATACTGAAGGTCGCTGACGAAATTGCGGACAAAATGAGCGCGGAGCGGATAGGACAATGCGAGGCGCACGACACCGGCGTCCCTTTTTACGGCGTCTACTACGGTCAATCGGCGCTTCCGCACTCATCGGAGCCGTTTAGGTATCTTGACAACTCCGTGATACGCAGCCTGAAGGTATATAATGCCGAGACAGCGTCCGAGATACCGGTTTACGACCTCAAGGCGGCAGGCGGACGCGATCCATACGAGATGTTCCTCGGAGGCGCACGCTCGATCATCAGGATCACAAATCCGAATGTCGTGCGTGAACGCAGACTCGTCGTTTTCCGGGATTCGTTTGGCAGCAGTATAGCCCCGCTTCTTGCAGCAGGGTATTCCGAGATAACGCTCGTCGATATCCGCTATATCTCGCCTTCCGCTCTCGGAAAGGTGATCGACTTCACAAAAGCGGACGATGCGCTGTTCCTTTACTCCGCCTCGGTCATAAATAACAGCGAGACGATAAAATAGCGGCCCCGAAGGCGGAGAGTTGAGAACGCAGGAGCTTATGATAATGGGTATCTTATAAATTAAAGAACAACAATAACACTGTTCTTCTCGCTGCTTAATTAGCGAGCGTCCTGCCTCGGAGGACCACGGCCGGGGACAGGGCGTCGATTAGTGGTGAACATGAGTGCGCAAAGCTTTGAGCGCACCATGCATAATGAAGCTACCAAGCCCTTGAGCATGTCGGCCTGCGCAGGGGCAAGGGAATGTAAATGACCGCCTGCGCTCGGAGAAGTTCCTGTTAAAGCATTTTCGGAAAGGGGTTCAACTCCCCTCATCTCCACCAAAAATCGGCAAGTCTCGAAAGAGACTTGCCGATTTTTAGTCTTCTATCTGTCCATTTTTTCATGACAAATTTCGGCCGTTTTTCTTCATTCATTAAAACAGATCCTTTCAATGAATGACCGATATTGAAGCTGCTTCACTGATAAATAGTAAATAATTTTAGCACAATATTGATATTTATATCAATATTTGCATTGAACATTGCCTGTCTGTGCTTTATAATCAAATTGTATAAACAAATATAAACGATTGACGGAGGTACTGTTATGGGTGAGAACAGTTCAAAGCGCAATGTTGTGAGGACGGTCATCTATGCTGCCCTTTTGGCAGCGGCTGCAATTATATGCGTCTCGACCGGCGCTGTCGATGTGGCGAAGCTTAAAACGGATGTGGTCATTGATATGTCCGCAATTGCAAAGCTTGCGCTGATGATATTCGGCGTTTTGCTTGTGAAAAATATTATTATGCTTATCCTTGGGCTTTTTAAGCCCAAAAGTAACAGAGCCGATTCTTTGATATCCCTTACAAACAGTCTTGTGAAATACATTGCATTCATTGTGATACTGTGCTGGGGACTTACGATAATCGGCGTGAACATCACGACCATTATCGCCAGCGTCGGTGTTTTGGCATTGATAGTCGGCTTCAGCGCCGAGAGCCTCATTGCCGATATCGTTACTGGTACCTTCATGCTGCTTGAAAATCAGTATAATGTCGGCGATATCGTGGAGGTCAACGGCTTTCGGGGCAAGGTAACAGCTATCGGCATAAGAACTACATGCATAACAGATGCTGGCGACAATGTCAAGATAGTCAATAATTCCGAGATGAAGAACATCTTAAACCGCTCTGACAACTCCTCCCGTGCTGTCGGCGATATCAGCATACCCTATGAGACCGACCTTGGCGAGTTCGAAAAGAAGCTCCCGGCACTCATGCAGCAAATTTATGATAACAATCCCGATACGCTCAAGGGGCTGCCGGAGTATCTCGGCGTGCAGTCACTCGAAGCGTCCGGCATTTTACTGAGATTTGTGGTAGAGGTCGATGAAAAGAACATATTCTCCGCCGGAAGACTGCTGAACAGAGAGCTGCTGCTCGGGTTCAGAAAGCTCGGCATCGAGTGCCCGTACAGCAGACTTGATGTCCATTCGGTGTGAGCATGAAAAAGGACGATCTTGAATTCGGCTCGGCGTCGGAATTCACGCCGCTGCCGGATGAGTTCGGGCAGAATACCCGAGCGCCTGACACGCCTCCGCCGAAAAAGCGCGGATGGTGGAAAAAGGCGTGCCTTATTTCGGCGGCAATGATCTTTGTCGGAATGCTCATTTTACCTTCCGAGCGCAAAACGCAGCCTGCGCCCGACAATTCACCGCCGCTGCAGCCTGCCGTCACGAACAGCGTCATAACTCCGGACAACGACGGCACGGTGTATTATACCGTCAATAATTGCAGCTTTGACGAAAACTATATGCCGCTGGTGCTTGCTGAGAGCAGCATATCCGTTGCCGACCTTGCTGCCGGCGCGAGCATTGATATGCCTCAGCCGGTGGCGGTCGACGGTTATGAATTTGTCTGCTGGGTAATGAGCGGCAGGGGAGACCCTGTGCCTGTAACGGACGGCAGCATAGACATCGATGATATACGCAGCCGCACACCCGACGAAAACGGCGATATTCGCATAACCGTCAACGCAGTATGGAGAGCCGTGACCGATAACGGAATGCGCTTCATGCTGACCTTGGACGCAAACGGCGGAGCTATTGACGGCGATCAGTCAAAAACCGTCAACACCTGCGGTCCGCTCATGTCCGGCACGAATACATATCCTGCGGCGTACGGCACTCCGCAGCACGACGGTTATACCTTCATCGGCTGGTTCACGGATGCCGAGTGCAGCGGAGAACCTGTTAAAACCGTCCCTGCGGCATCGTTCTTTGCAGTAAACGCAAGCGGTGAGCCGGATTGGTCAGCACCCGTTACGGTAACACTGTACGCCGGCTGGGCAAAGCGATAGTGCGTCACTATGAAATTTATTAGCAGCTAATAAATCAACCAATATCTTTTCTGAAAACAACGCTCAAAAACCTCACTGCCGGTGATGGCAAAATTGCAATCTCCGTTTACGATCCTCAGAGCCTTGAGGACTATCAGGTCAAGGGTAAGGCAGAGTATGTGACAGAGGGTGAGCTTGTGAGCGGCTTTAAGACCATGGGTGAAAAAATGTTTAACAACGCTGCCACCGCATCGACCGCCGCATCTTCGGATACACCGGCATTTACGACAGCGAGTATTACGAGGCGTTTTCCAAGTGGCGCCTTGACCACTACGACTGGAGCTTCCCACAGGAGCAGCTTTGCGTTTCACCCCGGCATAATTCCGGCGCTTTATCAGCTTACCGAGACCCTGTGTACCAAGTATGAGAAGGTGTTCGTGAATACCCCCGCATACGGCTATTTTGCCCACGCCGCCGAGTACGCCGGTGTCGGTATTCTGACCTCTCCCATGCTCAAAAAGGCAGCCGGTATTATTCAGAAGTACAATCTTTGGGTCGTGTCCGACGAGATACACTGCGACCTTATCCGTTGCGGCCATCGACATATCCCGATGGCAAAGGTCATGACCGATGCCATTGAAAAACACAACTCAAAATAAACTGAAACCGGAGGAGCGCTGAGCTCCTCCGGTTTTTGTCATCTTATGAAGTTTGTGAATACAACGTCCTCTTTTTCGGGCAGACCGAATTGCTCCTTGCCGAGTGCGATGCTCTTCATCAGGAACACCATGTTGCGTGCTACATAGCGGGCGTTCTGCATGCCCTCTGCATCCTGCACCGACTCTCCGGGCTTTCTGCCGTAGACATTGTTCCAGTACCTGCCGGATACGACAGGCATCTGGGAGATGGTAAAGAACTTGTTGAGCTCGTCGAATGTGGCGGTCGTGCCCGAGCGCCTTGCGCTGACCATGACTGCGCCGACCTTCATGGTCTTGTCAACGGCCCATGTGCTGTAAAACAGGCGGGATACGAAAGAAGTGAGCGCACCGGGCGCCTGCGCAAAGTGTACGGGGCTTCCGATGACCACACCGTCGCACTCTTCGAGCAGGGGAGCGGTCTTGTTGACCTCATCGTCAAAGACGCATTTTCCGGTTTTAGAGCAGCTTCCGCAGGATATGCAGCTGTGCAGCTCAAGCTGACCGACATGCACCTCCTCAAACTCGACACCCTCGGCGGTAAAGACCTTCTTCATCTCATCGAGGGCAGCGGCAGTGTTGCCGTGAGATCTGGGGCTTCCGTTGATAATAAGTACCTTCATCCTCATACCTCCGTAAGTGATCTGTTGTTTCTTTTATAAGCAATGGCGGTGCACAGCGGGATAAGCCAAAGATAGAACGCCATGGGTACGGCCGCAGCGCCGACATTCATCATCGCAAGCGGCACCGAGCAGGCAATGCACCACGGGACGAGGCCCGCAATGACGATGACCGAGTTTTCGATATCTATCATTTTGCTGTACCGCTCGGCATCTTCCGTGCCGTACAAGCCCTCGGATAGCTGGCTAAGCATGATAACGCCTATCGTCTGATTGCAGAACACTATGCTGACCGCAAACGAGAGAAGCACCATGACTGGGAAGCGTCCGACCTTACTTTTTAATATTATAAGCTTTTCCGAAAGGCTGTCAAGCATACCGGTACCGTGGAAAATGCCGCCGTATGTGCCGGAGAGCAGCAAAATGCCGCACACCTCGAGCATCGATCTCACGCCGCCGCCGGAGAGCATTGTGGAAAGAGCGGCGTTTTGCGGCTCAAAGCCGAGCAGCATGGTTTTGAAGCAATCTGCAAAGCCAGCGCCCTGTGTGATCATGGCAAGCACGAACGACACAACGATGTCTATCGCCATTGCCCATTTGACCTTGACCTTGCAAAACGGCAGAACTATCATCAAAATTGCAGGGATAAGGCACAGCCACGAAAGCCTGAACTCCTCTCCGAGCTGCAAGAGCACTTGCGAATCGGTGCTTTGCATGGGATAGAACACCGATAACACGCCGTAGATCACACAGCACAGCAAAAACGGCACAGCACCGCTTTTGAGCATGATCTTTATATTCTTTTCTACATCCGTACCCGTGACGGCAGCAACTAAATTTGCGGCCGATGAAGCAGGTGAGCCACGGTCGCCGACATAAACGCCCGACAGCACGGCACCCGCAACGGGTATCGGGGAAATGCCGCCTGCGTGGGCGATGCTCATGATGATAACTCCCGCCGTTGCGGTAACGCCGAAGCTCGTGCCGATGGCAAAGGACATAGCAGCGGAAAGAAGAAACGCCGCAAGCAGGAAAAACGACGGCGGCATGACCGAGACACCGAGTGTGACAAAATAAGCAACCGTGCCGCTTGAGCGCCAAAGTCCCGTAAGGCAGCCGATGAGCAGGAGAATGCCTACGACTATAAACGACTCCTTGAGGCTTCCTACAGCCATCTTGAGCACGGTTTTGAGCGCAAACCCATTCTTGGCGGCGAGTGCGGTAAACAGCACAAAGCCGACAAGCAGGGGAGCGAGCATGGATATGTCAAGTATCAGCGACACGGCGACACATATTATGAATAATATAAAAGCAATAGCAAGTTCCATAAGCGCCTCCGAAAATTGCACCGATTATACCATCATGCCCTAAAATATTCAATCACGGAAAATGAACGGGGAAAATTTTCGTTGTCATTGACTTTTTAGGAATTATTATCTAAACTAAATTCAGCAAAGCTGACAAGAGGTGCATAATGAAACAAAAAAGACGCTCAGAGAATGTTTTTACAAAGCTGAGTTATGTGTTTATAGTGCTCATGCTGACGGTGTTCCTGTTCTGGTTCGATTCATCGGGGTACGGCGGCATCACCGAGGCAAAGCTTACAATGTTCAATACAATATGTGGCGGCTATGTCATCCTGACGCTTATTTTGATACCGGCAAGCCTTGCGACTGAGGTCGTTTCAAAGCAGGAGCTCAAGGCGTATATAAGGGAAAGCACATGGGTGCAGCGCCTGCTGCTTATCTTCCTGCTGCTGACGGTTGTGTCGGCACTCCTGTCGCCGTACAGAAGCGAGACTTGGGTCGGTACTTCACGATATGAGGGCGTGCGCAGTATAGCCTTGTATGTGTTTACTGCCGTGTTCCTGTCGAGCTTCGGCAGGGTCAAGCCATGGATGGCGTACCTGCTCGGTGCCTCGGTACTGGGATTCAGCGTGATAAGCATCGTTCAGCTATACGGCGGTAACCCCTTCGGCCTGTACCCGGGCGATCTTAACTACTTCGGAGCGGGCGTTGACTATTCCGGCGCTTATCTCGGCACAATCGGTAATACCGATCTCGTTGCGGGCTTCCTGTGCGTTGCGACAACGCTGCTGTGGGTATCAGTGGTCAGAATGAAGGACAAATGGCGTTTTGCACTTCTTATCCCGACGGCAGCAGCGCTTTTCGTACTATTAAAAATGTCCGTCATGGCGGGCCTTGTCGGCGTGTTCGGCGGAGCGGTGCTCTCATTGCCAATTGTCCTGTCCGTATCGGCAAAAGCGAGAAAGATCATTGCGATCGCGATACTTGTCGTTTTCGTTCTCACACTTGTATTTCTCTTCGTTGCCGATATCGGCGGAGGGATGCTGCACGAGGCGCACGAGCTTCTGCACGGCAATGTCAGCGACACCTTCGGCTCGGGTAGAATACATATTTGGAAAAGCGTCCTTGAGAAGATACCCGATAATCTTTGGTTCGGCACAGGGCCGGACACCATGAGCCACGCTCAGCTTGAGGCATTCACCCGCTATGACCCCGACAAGGGCGTTGAGCTCGTCGCCGAAATAGATACGGCGCACAATGAGTATCTGAATATCCTGTTCCACCAAGGCACTTTTGCACTGCTTGCATATCTTGCTGCGCTCGGCATCGCTGCCGCAAAGTGGATCAAGCGGGGTAATGCCGCACCGGCTGCCGCTGCCTGCGGAGCTGCGGTGCTGTGCTATTGCATACAGGCGTTCTTCGGCATCAGCATGTTTTTGACCGCACCGTTTTACTGGATGACGCTTGGACTGCTGGACGGTGCATTGAGGGCGAATAATTAAAATAATAAATTTCACCGTCTGCATTTTTGCAGGCGGTGAAGCTTTATCTTCGTTTTAGTCTGAGCGCAGGCTCTTTAACTCGCTGCCGAAGCGGGGGAGCGGGGTAGGCAAGTATCAAGGTCTTGCCTGCGTATGTATAAATGTCTGCGTCAAGGCTGCGGTCGTCCGCAGGCAGGGCTGACCTTATCCTTGCGCACAGCTCGTCATTTGTGAAGCTATCACCGTCAAGTATCAGCGCAAGAGCCTCTTCGTTTGCGTTTTCGGATAACATAATATCATTCTCCGTGATTTTGATAAATTACATAATAGTTACAAACCGAAGTCAAAGCGAATAACACCTCGAAAAAATTTGTTTACAATCTCGATTTTAGCAAAAAAAAGTTCACATTTCCATACAAAAATTATGGTAATGCTGAAACATTGATGCTATACTATGTACGCATTATGTAAAGTGATAATTATTTTTTACCGAGGGTATTATGGACCTGTCAGAGAAGAAAATAGATAGTGAGCTTAAATACAGCGGCGTCATTGTGAATGTCATGCTTGACCACACCGAGCTGTGCGACGGAAGCATAGTCAAGCGTGAGGTCGTTGAGCATCCCGGCGGAGTTACGGTACTGCCCATTGACGATGACGGTTTTTGCTACTGCGTCCGTCAGTTTCGCTATCCTTTGGGCAAGGTAATGCTCGAGGCGCCGGCGGGTAAGCTCGAAAAGGGCGAGGATCATCGTGAGTGTGCCGTCAGAGAGCTGTCGGAGGAAACGGGATTTTCCGCAGATGAGCTTACTTATCTCGGACCGATCTGCACTTCTCCGGGCTTTTCCACCGAGGTTTTGCATATCTATCTTGCGCAGGGGCTCAATGCCGGCAAAAGCCATCCCGACGAGGGAGAGTTTTTGAGCGTCGAGAAGCACCATATAGACGAGCTTGTCGATATGGTCATGTCCGGCGAGATAGACGACGGTAAGACCGTCATTGCCGTGCTTAAGGCAAAGCGCCTTCTTGAACAGAAAAAATAGTTACGATTTGTTTACATTGCTAATTGCTATCATCGTTACCCTATGTTATAATACAAAGCCGATGCGAATGGGCGCATCACAACACGAAAGGTGTACCAAATGGAAAAGTATGTGATTAACGGCGGAAAGCCGCTTCAGGGCGAAGTTGATATAAGCGGAGCGAAAAACGCAGCGGTCGCAATAATCCCGGCTGCGCTGATGGTCGACGGTGTCTGCCGTATTGAAAATATGCCGCAGATAAGCGACACCGATATGCTGCTTACCATCCTCACCCATCTTGGCGCAGAGGTCAAGCTTATAAATGGATCTACTATTGAGATCGACAGCCGTAATGTGAAATTTTCCGACGCACCGTTTGATCTTATGCGCAAGATCCGTGCATCGTATTATCTGATAGGCGCAATGCTCAGCCGCTTCGGTAGTGCAAAGACCACCATGCCCGGCGGCTGCAACTTCGGTGTTCGCCCGATAGACCAGCATATCAAGGGCATGACTGCTCTGGGCGCAGATATCGAGGTCAAAAACGGTTTCGTTTACGCCGAAGCCCCCGACGGCAGACTGCACGGTGCAAAGATATACCTTGATAAGGTCTCTGTCGGTGCAACGATGAATATAATCCTTGCCGCAACGCTTGCGTCCGGCAGGACTATCATAGAAAACGCAGCCCGTGAGCCGCATATCGTCGACCTTGCAAACTTCCTCAACTCCATGGGCGCCGACATAAGAGGCGCAGGCACTGACACTGTAAAGGTCAACGGTGTCGACAGACTCCACGGCGGCAGCTATTCCATCATTCCCGACCAGATAGAGGCAGGCACCTACATGGTAGCTGCTGCGGCCACCGGCGGCGAGGTGCTCATCAAGAATGTCATTCCCAAGCATCTTGAATGCATCTCGGCAAAGCTGCGTGAGACCGGCACCATCGTACTCGAGTACGAAGATTCCGTTCTCGTAAAGGGCAACGGCAATCTGCGCAAGGCTAATGTCAAGACTCTGCCTTATCCTGGCTTTCCGACCGATATGCAGCCGCAGATGGGCGCACTTTTGTCCATGGCAAGCGGCACCTCGGTCATCACCGAGGGTATATATGATAACCGCTTTAAGTATGTCAATGAGCTGCGCAAGATGGGCGCCGACATTCAGGTTGACGGCAGAATAGCCATTTTTGAGGGCGGTGCAAAGCTCACGGGGGCACCCGTCATGGCCTGCGATCTCAGAGCAGGGGCGGCAATGGTCATTGCAGGTCTGTGTGCAAGCGGTACTACCGAAATTGAAGACATCCACTTTATCGAGAGGGGATATGAAAACTTTGTGGGTAAGCTCCGTGCCTTGGGTGCGGACATCTCCATCGTTGATTTTCCCGACGAACCCGAAATTCACGAAAAGGTAATTGCAATAGGTTAAAATATGCGTATAGTAACTTTTGCCAGCGGCTCGACAGGTAACTGCAGCCTTGTATCCGACGGCGAAGCGAATATACTTATAGATGCGGGGATTTCCATGCGCAGAACTGTTTCTGCCATAAAAGAGCTTGGACTTTCGCCCCAGGATTTATGCGGAGTGCTCATTACACATGAGCACTCCGATCACATATCGGGACTTTCCATGCTTACAAAGCACTATGATATAAGTATATTTGCACCCACTGAGCTGTGCGAGGTGCTCGCCTCAATGAAACCGGAGCTTAAAAACCGGCTTGTCGCAATACCCGTAAATGAAGTGTTCGGCATGGGCGGCATAGGCGTCAAGGCCTTCCGCACGCCGCACGACTCGAAATTCAGCGTCGGTTATCGCTTTGAGGGTAGCTCCGTCGCCGCCTTTGCGACCGACACCGGCAGCATAACCGATGAGCTTGTCTACGGCCTTGAGGGTGCACGCCTGGCACTTATAGAGGCTAATCACGACCTTGAAATGCTGCGCAGCGGCCCCTATCCTTACTTCCTGAAGCGCCGTATTTTGTCCGAAAACGGACATTTATCCAATGAAGATTGCGCAAAACTTGCCTTACATCTTGCAAAATCCGGCGCATGGGATATAATAGTGGGGCATCTTAGCCGAGAAAATAACACACCGCAGTTAGCGTTCAACACCGTGAGCGCAGGTTTAACCGGCGAAAATGTCGGGCTTCATGTTGCACCGATGGATAAAATGCTTGCGGTAAGCGTGGGTGATAGCGTAAAATGCTTAATATAAAGATCATATGCGTGGGCAAGCTGCGAGAGAGGTTTTATATCGATGCCTTTAACGAGTATGCCCGCAGGCTGTCCGCCTACTGCAAGTTTGAGTGCGCAGAGCTTAACGAGACTAAGCTCGGCGATAAGCCCTCGGATAAAGAGATTGAAAATGCGCTGGTGCGTGAAAGTGCCGATATCGAAAAGGCTATACCAAAGGATGCTTATGTCATCGCCATGTGTGTCGGCGCAAAGCAGCTTAAAAGCGAAGAGCTTGCACAAAAGATAAATTCCCTTGCCTTGTCCGGCAGAGGGAAAATATGCTTTATTATCGGCGGCTCGTTCGGTATGGCTGAAAGTGTAAAGCAGCGAGCGGATATGCGCCTTGGCATGAGCGAAATGACCTTTCCGCACCATCTTGCGAGGGTCATGCTTACAGAGCAGATATACCGGAGCTTTAAGATAATCGAAGGCTCCCGTTATCATAAATGACAAAACGAGGTTATCATATGGAAGAAAATTTGAAGCTTGAATGGGGCAGAAAGATAACCGGCAAGCTCCTTGAGACTTGGCCGAAGGACGAAAACGGCGAGCTTATAGAGCCCGTTTTTCTCACCCACTGCATGAGCTTTGACATGCGTGACGAGATGATAGTCAATCTTCTCAACGCTTACGATATCCCCTGTGTGAGACAATACCCGGCAGACGGCGATTTCGGGAGACTTATAATCGGAATGAGCGGTCAGGGTGTTGACATATATGTCCCGAAAACTATGTATGAAGACGCTGTCAATTTAACCGAAGGGAGCGCAGTATATGAGGAACTATAAGGAAGAATACCAGCTTTGGCTCGACAGTCCCAACCTGAGTGAAAAGGAGTGGGAAGAGCTCAAATCCATCGCAGACGATGAAAAGGAGATCGAAAGCCGCTTTTTTGCCCCGCTTGAGTTCGGCACCGCCGGATTAAGAGGCACCATGAAGCTCGGCCTTCATCAGATGAATGTCCATGTCATCCGCCACGCAACTCAGGCCTTTGCCAATGTTATCAAGACCGAGGGAGCGGAGGCCATGCGCAAGGGCATTGCCATCTGCTTTGACTGCCGCAATAACAGCGAGCTGTTTGCACACGAGGCGGCCTGCATCATGGCGGCAAATGGCATTCATGTGCGCATTTTTGAAGCTCTGCGCCCCACGCCGGAGCTGAGCTTTGCCGTGCGCCATTACGGCACTACCGCCGGTCTTAACATCACCGCAAGCCATAACCCCAAGGAGTATAACGGCTACAAGGTCTATTGGTCGGACGGTGCGCAGCTTCCGCCGCAGCACGCCGCAGCAATAGCCGAGCAGATGAATAAGATAGATATTTTCCGTGACTTTGTCACCTGCGACTTTGACGAGGCCGTTGCCGATGGCAGGATCGAGATGATAGGCGCCGAGACCGACGAGGCATACCTTGCCTGCGTGTTGGGACAGGCTATCAACAAGGATGTTGTGGCAAGCGTTGCCGATAAGCTGAAGATCATCTACACTCCGTTCCACGGCGCAGGCTATAAACTCGTCCCCGAAGCGCTAAAGCGCCTTGGCGTGACCAGACTTTACCCCGTGCCCGAGCAGATGGTGCTCGACGGCAACTTCTCCACGGTCGAAAGCCCCAACCCCGAGAACCCCGAGGGCTTCTATCTTGCGGTTGCACTGGCAAAGAAGGTCGGAAGCGACCTTATTATCGGCACTGACCCCGACTCGGATCGCATCGGTGTCATGGTTCGTGACGGAGAGGACTATACCCCCATCACCGGCAACCAGCTCGGCGTTCTGCTGCTTGACTATATCATCAACGCTCGCCGTGAGGCAGGTACTCTGCCCGAAAACGCAGGTGCTGTCAAGAGCATCGTTACCACCGAGATGGCCAAGGCCGTCGCCGAGTCGAACGGGGTTCACTTTGAGGACACCTTCACCGGCTTTAAGTTCATGGCCGAGCGTGTCGCGGAGTGGGAAAAGGCAGGCACCTATAAGTACATTTTCGCCTATGAGGAGAGCTACGGCTACATGATGGGCGACTATGTCCGTGATAAGGATGCCGTGACGGCATCGATGATGGTTGCCGAGATGGCGGCGCATTACCTTGCCAAGGGCATGAACCTCAAGCAGGCTATGGAGAGCCTGTACGAAAAGTACGGTTACTACGAGGAGCGCACGCTCAACCTTGTCATGCCCGGCCTTGACGGCATCGAGAAGATGAAAAACCTCATGGCAGACCTCCGCAATGACCCGCCGAAGAGCATCTCCGGCACCGAGGTCTTCTGCATCCGTGACTATTCCACGGGCGACCTCATCGTGCCTAAGCTCGGCGTGATGGGTCAGACGGATATAAAGGGCTCGAATGTTCTGTATTTCGAGCTTGCCGACGAGACGGCGTTCATCGTCCGCCCCTCCGGCACAGAGCCCAAGGTCAAGGTATATATCCTTGCCAAGGGCGAAAACAAAGCAGAATGTGACGAAAAAGTTGCCAAATATGTAGAATACGCCGAAACATTGAAAAGATGAGACAGCTGCTTGACATTTTCATAGCGTCGTTTAAGGTCGGCCTCATGACTTTCGGCGGCGGCTATGCCATGCTGCCGATACTCCAGCGTGAGGTCGTCGAGAGCCGTAAATGGGTCACCGAGGAAGAGGTTTTGGACTACTACGCCATCGGTCAGTGCCTGCCGGGTGTCATCATGGTAAACACCATGATATTTATCGGACAGAAACGCAGAGGGACATTGGGCGGTATCGTTGCCGCACTCGGCACGGTTTGTCCGGCACTTATCATCATAACGATAATCGCCGCCGCTCTGAGCGGTTTTGCCGAAGCACCGGTCGTCAAAAGCGCCTTTGCGGGCATCCGTGTCTGCGTCTGCGTTTTGATATTCAACGCCGTTATGAAGCTGTGGAAAAGCTCTGTTATTGATTGGAAGTGCTTTGTCATCTTCCTTCTCGTTGCCCTCGGTTCGCTGTTTACGGACATAACGCCCGTTTTGTTTGTCGTCGTGTCGGCAGTTGTCGGCATTGCGATAAGCTGCTTGGGGGTGAAGAATAAATGACTGTTCTTCGCCTTTGGTGGGAGTTTTTCAAGATAGGTATGTTCTCTGTCGGCGGCGGCATGGCAACGCTTCCGTTTCTGTACGATATGTCCGACAGAACCGGCTGGTTCACCTACGACATGATCGCCGATATGCTCGCCGTGTCCGAATCCACGCCCGGCCCTATCGGCATAAACATGGCGACCTACACCGGCTATGTGACTGCGGGCATTCCGGGCTCCGTTGCCGCAACGCTCGGCGTTATCACCCCGGGCATAATTATAGTCCTGCTCATCGTCGCAGTGCTTGACCGCTTTAGGAAAAACAAGTATGTCGAAGCGGCGTTCTACGGTCTGCGCCCCGCATCTACCGGTCTTATCGCCGCAGCGGGCGTGCTCGTAGTTCAAATTGCGCTTTTGAATGTCGACCTTTATAAGCAAAGCGGCAATTTGCTCGATGTTTTCAACATCAAAGCAATAATTTTAGCTGCGGTGTTACTGGTGCTTACAAGGTGGTTCAAGCCTACGAAAAACCTGCATCCGATAATATTCATCGTCTCCTCAGCCGTTGTCGGCATACTGATTTTTTAAAACAAAACAGCTGCGCCTAACAGTGCAAGCGCACTGCCCATAAGTGCAATAACAAACCGTCCGATTATATATCGGGCGGTTTTTATATCCGTGCCGCCGATGACTGAAAGCGTCTGAAAATGCACGGAAATGCCGCCCCAGCCGAGGATAAATGCCGCAAGAGCGAGGTTAATGGGGCTTACGCTAAGGCCGCTCATTGCGCCGATGCCGTTGCCAAGCTCCAATATTCCGCAAAACAGCGCATTGCTCCACAATAGCTCCATGCCGAATACGGCAGACAGCATTTTGGCTGCCGCCGCAAAGGCGTCTGCCTTTTCGAGTATTCCCGCCAGAACCGAGAACGCAACGATAAAGCCGCATATAGACAAGCATGCGGTGACCGAAGCCTTCACGGCGTCTGTAAACGCTGCCGCAAAGCTCGCCGAGCTGCGCACGGTTTGCGGTTCGGCGTATTTTTCGACACTGTTTGGTGCAAACATGATGCCGCCCAGGAAGGCGGCAAGAATATGTACGGCGTAGAGGAATAAGCCTATCACCGATGACTTGAAAACCCCGACACCGGCAGCGCCGATGATAAACGAAGGGCCGGAGTTGTTGCAGAATATAAGCAGCCTCTCGGCCTCACTTTTTGAAATGTCGCCATTTTTGCAGAGCGATGCAATGTATGCCGCACCCATCGGATACCCCGCTGTAACGCCTATGATAAACGCCGTGCCGCCGCTGCCGGAGACATTGAAAAGCCTGCGGCTTAAAGGCGCAAACGCTTTGCCCAGCCACTGCGCAAGCCCCAGCTCGCTTATGAGCTTTGTCGCCACGAAAAACGGAAACAGCGAGGGGATAATAAGACTTGCGCACAATTTAAGTCCATCCAGAGCCGAAGCCGCTGCCGTATCGGGAAAGACTATAAGCACTGCAAAAAGTATAAGCGCACAGGTTATGGATACAAATTTTTTCACAGCCGTCAACTCCTTGTCCATGTATTAAGCTATGAGACAGCACATAGTTTTATACAACGGGAGGTGGTGTGCCCATGGGCAGGCTCAAGGATAAGGCGGAGCTTTTGGCAGACAGATTGGAGCTTCCGCCGGATGCCCTTGCGGGAGCGGTGAAGCTGACCGTGAACGGCAGGCGCAGGGTGCTCATAGAAAACCACTGCGGGATAATCACATACGAGGACACGGTCATCGCCGTTGACTGCGGCGGCATGAAGGCCGTTATAAGGGGCGACGACCTCGGCCTCGGCGCAATGGATAAGCAGGATATGCTTATAACGGGAAGAATACTGTCTATCGAATTTGAGTAGGTGTCGGATGGAAAAGCTATATGACCTTGCCCGCGGAACGGTGAGACTTGAAATATCGGGAGCTGAGCCCGAGCGGATTTTAAACTTCTGCGCCCAAAACGGCATAGAGTTTTGGGATACAGACCCGAAAGCGGATTTTGCAATGCAGATAACGATACACGCCGCAGATTACCCGTTTGTGCAGTCGCAAAACGGCAAAAACGGCATTGGGCTGCGGCTCGTTGCCGCTAAGGGCGGCAAAAACATAACCGCTTCGATGAAAAGACGATTTGTTCTGTGTATAGGTGTTGGGGTCTGCATCGTGCTGCTTGCCATATCATCGCTTTTCGTCTGGCGCATCGATATAACAGGCAACGATACGATAAGCGACGGCGTTATCCTGCGTGCGCTGTCCGAGTGCGGCCTGAAAAACGGCGTATTTTGGCCTGCACTGTCCTCGGACGAGGTTCGCGGCGATATGCTCATGAAGCTTCCGGACATTGCTTGGCTGAGCGTGAATGTCCATAACTCATGCGTCGAGGTAGTCATCCACGAGCGTATTGCAAAGCCGGATATCGTCAACGAAGCAGAGTATACCGATGTAAAAGCCGCAAAATCGGGATATATAACAAAGCTCTCCGTCTTGGAGGGAAAAGCACTGGTTTCTATCGGCGATACCGTCTCAAGGGGCGATACGCTCATTTCCGGCACGATGGACAGCGAGACCGCCGCCGACCGTCAGGTGCACGCAATGGGCAGCGTGCAGGCACGCACATGGTACGAAATAAATGCACAAACGCCAATGTACGAGAGCGTGAAAACAGAAAAAGGGCACAGTAAAACGAGTTTATCACTTGTATTCGGCAAAAATCTCATAAAATTTTCAACTGACAGTAGAAATAACAGCGCAAGCTGTGCTAAAATAAATAAATTAAGGTACGCAGCATTAGGCGAGGCTTTTACGCTGCCTGTGGGAATAATAAAGCAGGAGACTACCGAGTTTACGCTCCAAAAGCAGAGAATAGACGAAAACGCAGCCACGCAGAGGCTCAAGCAGAACCTTTTATCCGAGCTCAAGCGCCGCATCGGCGACGGAAGCGTGAGCCAAACGAGCTTCAGCGTATCCAAAACCGACGAATTGCTGACTGTCACGCTCAGGGCGGAGTGCATTGAGAATATAGGAGTAGAATATGATCGAAAGAACGATAGAAGTTGAAAGAATGGAGCATGTCATAAGCGTGTTCGGCTCGTTTGATCAGAACCTCAGGATCATCGAAAGCGAGCTTTCCGTCAAGGTCATCGACCGTGACAATAAGATACACATCTGCGGCGAGGCCGAGAATGTCATGCTTGCCGAAAAGGCGATAAACGGCCTTCTGACACTCGCCATGCGTGGCGAGAGCATCGACGCTCAGAACGTGCGGTACATTCTGAAGCTCGTTTCCGAGGGCAAAGAGTCGAAGATAGACGAGCTTGCAAGCGATGTCGTGTGCATAACCGCAAAGGGAAAGCCCGTCAAGGCAAAAACCTTGGGTCAAAAGACCTATTGCGACGCCATTGCAAATAACACAATCACGCTCGGCATCGGTCCTGCCGGCACAGGCAAGACCTATCTTGCCGTTGCGGCGGCTGTCGCAGCCTTCAGGGCAGAGCAGGTGAACAGAATTATCCTGACCCGTCCCGCCGTCGAAGCCGGTGAACGCTTGGGATTTCTGCCCGGCGACCTGCAAAGCAAGGTCGACCCGTACCTCAGACCGCTTTACGATGCGTTGTTTGATATGCTGGGCGCCGATACCTATCAGAAGTACCTTGAGCGGGGCAATATCGAGGTCGCACCGCTTGCATATATGCGTGGACGCACGCTTGACGACAGCTTTATCATCCTCGACGAGGCGCAGAACACTTCAAGAGAGCAGATGAAAATGTTCCTGACCCGCATAGGCTTCGGCTCAAAGGTGGTCATAACCGGCGATATCACGCAGATAGACCTGCCCGATGATAGGGTCAGCGGCCTCAAGGTCGCAATGAAGGTGCTTGAGGGCATTGTCGATATCTCGATTTGCAAGCTCACCGGTGCCGATGTCGTCCGCCACCAGCTTGTTCAGAAGATAATCGAGGCATACGAGGTGTACGATAAGAAAAATCCGCCCGAGGCCGAGAAAAAGCCTGCGGGAGCGTATAGGAGAAAAAGACCGTAAATGGGACATGAGATATATATAAGCCGTGAAAAAAGCGGTCTCGGCCACGCAAATGCTGCGGGGTTTATAAAAAAATCGATAAACAAAGCCCTTTCTGCCGAGGGCATAGACACGCCGTGCATCGTAAGCGTCATGCTGACAGATGACGAGGGCATACACGCCGTGAACCGTGAGTTTCGGGGTGTGGACAGGCCGACCGATGTGCTGTCGTTTCCGCTAAACGAGCTTGAAGTGGGGCACTTTGACGAAGAGCTATGCGAAAAAGACCCTGAGACGGGTGCCGTTATGCTCGGCGATATGATGATATCGCTTGAACGCTGCGCCGCACAGGGAGAGGAGCTCGGCCACGGCTTTGAGCGTGAGGTGTGCTATCTCACGGTGCACTCGGTTTTGCACCTGCTCGGCTATGACCATGTTGACGAGGGCGAAATGAAGGCTCAAATGCGCAAAAGAGAAAAGCAGATTATGGAGGATGACAAATGATAACCAAATCAGCGATGATAACCATATGCGGCAGACCCAATGTCGGTAAATCGACTCTCACAAACGCACTTGTCGGCGAGAAGATAGCGATAGTCTCAAACAAGCCGCAGACTACCCGCAACCGCATAAGCGCCGTTGTGACCCGTGGCAATACGCAGTTCGTGCTCATGGATACTCCGGGCTTCCATAAACCGAGGACCCGCCTCGGCGACTATATGGTCAATGTAGTCAAAGAGTCGGTCGCCGATGTCGATGCCGTCATGCTGCTTGTCGAGCCTATCGCCAATATCGGCCGTCAGGAGGAAGAGCTCATCGCCCGCCTTAAGGAAACGAATGTTCCGGCGGTCTTAGTTATAAATAAGATAGACACCGTCGAGAAATCGGAGCTTCTTGAGGTCATGGCTATGTACTCGCAGGCACACGGCTTTGATGCCATTATCCCCATTTCGGCAAAGAACAACGAGGGTTTGGACGAGCTTATGGCGCAGCTCGACAAATACGCCGTAGAGGGGCCGCAGCTTTTCCCGGATGACATGATATCCGACCAGCCGGAAAAGCAGATCTGCGCAGAGCTCGTGCGTGAAAAGCTCCTTTTGTGCCTTGATAAAGAGATACCTCACGGCACGGCGATCGAGGTCACAAAGTTTTCCGAGCGGGAAAACGGCATAATAGACATGGATGTGACCATTTTCTGCGAAAAAGCGAGCCACAAGGGCATCATAATCGGCAAAAACGGCGCAATGCTGCGCAAGATAGGCGAAATGGCAAGAACGGATATCGAAGCGTTCATGGGCACAAAGGTTTTCCTGCAAACATGGGTCAAGGTCAAGGAAAACTGGCGCGACTCTATGGCTCAGCTTCGCAACTTCGGCTATTCGGAATAAATAACCACTAATATGATCACCCCGCCGTCAGATAATAATGACAGTGAGGTGGTCATTATGTCAGATGATTTATTTTGGCAGGTCTTTACCGATACCGGCGATCCGCTGTGTTGGCTGATGCATAGAGCGGCGGAAAAATCAAACAATAAAGATGGGGCGGGGGATGACCCCCGACCCCTCGGATGAGCAGGGTACATATGTTCAAAACGACAAAAGGGCTAATACTCCGAGAGGTAAAATATAAGGAAGCCGACCGTATTCTGACCGTTCTGACCGAGGACATGGGCAAGATAACGGTCAAGGCTCGTGGCGCACTGCGCAAAGGCAGCAAGGTTGCTGCCGCAACGCAGCTTTTTGCGTTTTCCGAGCTAACGATGTTTGAAAATAAGGGCAGATGGTCAGTTAACGAAGGCTCGACCATTGAGGAGTTCAAGGGCTTAAGAAACGATATATCGGCGCTTGCGCTTGCGGCATACTTTGCCGAATGCGCAGAAGCGCTTGCCGATGAGGGAAGCCCCGATCCGGGTATGCTCCAGCTTATATTAAACTGCCTTTTTGCCCTGTCAAACGGCTTATACGACCAGCAGCATATCAAAACGGCATTTGAATTGCGCCTTATGCGCATAGCCGGCTACGAGCCCGACCTATCCGCCTGCATTGTCTGCGGTGACTCCGAGCCCAAAGAACCACGGTTCAGCCCGCAAAACGGCATCATCTGCTGCCGCAACTGCCGCAAAAGCATCCACGAGGCGAGCGTTATACTCTGCCCCGATTCGCTCAAGGCGCTGCGGTATATCCTCTACGCCGAACCGAGAAAGCTCATGGCGTATTCCATACCGGAGGACGCTGCCCAAAAGGCAGCCGATGCTGCGGAGACATATCTGCTCACCCAGACCGAACGGAGATTTAACACACTTAACTACTGGAAACAGGTGAAATAATGGACTTTTACGAAAAATCGCTAAATACCCTTGAGCTGCCTGCCGTGCTTCAAATGCTGGCAGCCGAGGCAGTGTCCGACGGGGCAAAGGAAGCGGCGCTCAAGCTTCTGCCCTCGGACGATAAACATGAGGTCAAGCGTCGCTTGGACGAGACAAGCTCTGCTAAAACGATGATGGTCGTGCGTGGAAGCCCCTCGTTCTCGGGCGTAAAGGATGTGAGAGCGTCGCTGTCACGAGCCGACCTCGGCGGCAGCCTCAACACTCTTGAGCTTCTTAGCATAGCAAAAGTATTACAGTGCTCAAGACTCGTCAAGGCCTATATTGCCGATGATGCCGTCGGCAAAACGACGATCGACTATCTTTTCTCGGCTCTGCATGCAAACCGATTTCTTGAGGAAAAGATAACCTCCTCCATCGTCGGCGAGGATGAGATAGCCGACAGTGCATCGTCCGAGCTTGCGAACATCCGCCGCAAGATAAGAGCGGCAAGCGCAAGAGTGCGTGACTCGCTGCAAAAGATAATTTCCTCGCCGTCATACGCCAAGGCACTGCAGGAGCCTATAATCACCATGCGCTCGGATCGCTTTGTCGTCCCCGTCAAGGCCGAGCACAAAGGCGCAATACCCGGGCTTGTGCATGATATCTCATCCTCCGGCGCAACGCTTTTTATCGAGCCCATGGGCGCTGTCAAGGCGAATAACGAGCTTCGTGAGCTTGCGGCAAAGGAAAAAACGGAGATAGAGCGCATTTTGGCCGAGCTCTCCGCCGAATGTGCAGAGCACGCAAACGACATATCTTCCGATTACAATCTGCTTATCCAGCTCGATCTGATCTTTGCAAAGGCCAAGCTTTCGTATAAGTTAGACTGCTCGCAGCCGGAGCTTCGTGAAAAGGGCATAGTATTCAGAAACGCACGCCACCCGCTGCTGCAAAAGGGTAAGGCCGTGCCAATAAGTCTTGAACTGGGCGAGGATTTTGACACCCTTGTCATCACAGGTCCAAACACCGGCGGCAAGACCGTCACGCTCAAGACCATAGGCTTACTCAACATAATGGCTCAGTGCGGCCTGCACATCCCCGCCGAGGACGGAAGCGGCGTTCCGGTGTACAAGCATATTCTCGCCGATATAGGCGATGAGCAGAGCATAGAGCAAAATCTCTCGACCTTCTCGGCACATATGACCAACATAGTGCATATATTAGCTGAGTGCGGCGAAGGCTCGCTGCTGCTTTTCGATGAGCTCGGTGCAGGAACAGACCCCACCGAGGGTGCGGCACTGGCTATCGCCGTCATCGAAAATGCGAGACAGCGCGGTGCTACCATTGCAGCCACGACCCACTATGCCGAGCTCAAGGTCTACGCAACAAGCGAAAGCGGCATCCAGAACGCTTCGTGTGAGTTTGATGTCGAGACGCTGCGTCCGACCTACAGGCTGCTTGTCGGCATCCCCGGTAAGTCAAACGCCTTTGCGATATCCCGCAGACTGGGGCTTGACGATGCGATCATCGAGGACGCAAAGCGCCGTGTCGGCGTTCAGAACGCAGACTTTGAGGCAACCATCGAAAAGCTCGAGCAAACAAGACTTCTGCTCGAACGGGACAGGGCAGAGGCGGCAAAGAAGCTCCGTGAGGCCGAGGAAAACGCAAAGAAAGCGGCGTTTTTGAGAGCGGAACTTGCCGTAAGGCTCGAAAAGGCCGACGAAAAGTCACGCAGGGAGGCAGAGCGCATCATCGAAGATGCCCGCCGCACTGCCGAGGAGACCTTTGCCGAGCTTGACGAGATGCGTCGCCACGCAAACGAGCAGGAGGAGGCGCAGAGAGTAAACGAGGCACGCAGCGAGCTTCGCCGCAAGCTCAACGAGCATGAGGGCAAGCTCAAGACCGCAAAGCCCGAGCCGCCCCGTGAGGAGAAAAAATCTGCCCGCAATGCCGAGGTCGGTGACACGGTGGAGATACTCTCCATGGGCGTCAAGGCCGAGGTCGTAGGCGTAAACTCCGACGGCAGCTTGGAGCTAAAGGCCGGCATCATGAATGTCAAGGCAAAGCAGAGTGAGGTCTGCCTTGTCGAGGGCAAGGCGGCAAAGAAAAAGGTCAGCTACAATATACAGAGCAGTACCGTGAGAAGCGCCGTCAGCTCCGAGATAGACCTGCGAGGCATGGAATCGATAGAGGCGGTTAACGCAGCGGAAATGTATATAGACAACGCAGTTATGGCTAAACTTAGCACTGTGACCATCATCCACGGCAAGGGCACGGGCGCACTTCGTGCGGCGATACACCAGATGCTAAAACGCAACAAAGCCGTTAAATCGTTCAGACTTGGCCGATACGGCGAAGGCGAGACGGGCGTGACAATAGTCGAATTGAAGTAAAAGCCGCCGATTACTTTTGAAAATAATGTGTAATTCTACGAAATAGACAAAATCGGTTGACGATTTTTAAATAATTTGCTAAAGTAGGGGTAATCTTTAAGGATTATGAGGAGTGGCGATCATGGTAACAAAAGAAGTAGTTATTAACAATCAGGTTGGACTCCATGCCAGACCCGCAACTTTCTTTATTCAGAAAGCCAACGAGTTTAAGAGTAGCATTTGGATCGAGAAGGAAGACAGAAGAGTCAACGCAAAGAGCCTTCTTGGTGTTCTCTCGCTCGGCATCGTTAAGGGTACTGCCGTTAATCTGATAGCCGACGGTGCTGACGAGGCGACCGCAGTTGATACACTGTCCGAACTCATCGCATCTGACTTTACCGAATAATTACTAAAACGGAGCTAAGGGCGTGTTTGTTGACACGCCCTTAATTGCTATATTGAATGAAAAAGGAAAACAAAGCAATACTGCAAATGCTCACCTGCGCCGCTCTATGGAGCATAGCAGGCATATTCATAAAGCTCATACCGTGGAATGCGTTTGCTATCTCGAGCCTGCGCAGCCTTTTTGCGGGCATCACGGTTTTTGCGTTTATAAAAATAAAGGGCTATAAGATATCGATAAACCGCCGCACCTTGACTGCGGGTATACTTATGTCGCTCGTCTACACCGCTTTTGTCGGCGCAAATAAGCTCACTACCGCCGCAAATGCAATCGTCCTGCAGTTTACCGCACCGCTTTTTATCGTCATTTTCTCTGCGATATTCTTTAAGCAGAAGATAAAAAGAGCCGACATTACTGCGGTTTTGTGTACAATGATAGGCATATCGATGTTCTTCTTTGATAAGCTCAAGGGAGGCTACCTCGCCGGCAACTTAGTTGCCATATTGGCAGGTGCGCTTATGGGCGGCATGTATATGGCGATAGCAAAGACTGACGGAGCCGAACGCTTCAGCGCAATTTTAATCGGTCAGTTAAGCGCATTTCTGATAGGTCTGCCGTTTATCATAGCAACAAAGCCCGAGATGTCGGCGCTTCCGGTTTTGTATATCGTCATTCTCGGCGTTTTGCAGCTCGGCATCCCGTACATTCTCTACGGCATGGCATCGGAATACTGCCCGCCGCTTGCGTGCAGTCTGCTCGGTGCGGTCGAGCCGCTTCTGAACCCAATTTGGGTGCTGATATTTGACGGCGAAAGACCCGGTATATATGCGCTTATCGGCGGTGTGATAGTCGTTGTATCTGTCACCCTGTGGTGCGCATTCGGTAATAAGGTCGAGGAAAAGAATGCTTGATACTTTGCTTGAAAAGGCCAATAATCTCCCGATGAAGCCCGGTGTGTATATCATGCTGGACTCATCGGGCGAAGTCATATATGTAGGTAAGGCAAAAAAACTCAAAAACCGTGTCACCAGCTACTTTAGAGGCAGCCATCTGCCCAAGGTGGCGGCAATGGTCGAGAAGGTAGCGGACTTTAATGTCATCGTCGTCGACTCGGAGTTTGAGTCTCTGGTGCTTGAAAACTCGCTTATAAAGCAGCACCAGCCGCACTATAACATTCTGCTCAAGGACGATAAAGGCTATCCATTTATTAAATTGGATGTAGGCTCACAGTACCCGAGGTTCGATATCGTCAATAAGCCCACCAAGGACGGCTCAAAATACTTTGGCCCCTACGGCGGCAGGAGCATGACACGGCAGATAATCGATGTCATATCCAAGGCCGTGGGGCTTCCCACCTGCGGCAAGAGGTTTCCCCGGGATATCGGCAAGGACAGACCCTGCCTTAACCACCATATGGGCAATTGCCGTGCATGGTGTCAGGGCAACGGAACGGCGGGGGATTACCGAGCCGCCGTAAACGAAGCCTGCCTTATATTAGAGGGCAAGACAAAAGAACTCTTAGACGACCTCAACGACCGTATGACCGAAGCAGCCGAGCAGCTGCGCTTTGAGCAGGCCGCCGAGCTGCGTGACCGCATTCGGGCGATAGACGGTCTTGCAAACAAGCAAAAGGTCATTGCCACCGCCTTTGCAGACACCGATGCCGTCGGCTTTAAGCGAGGTGCAAAGTGCTGCTTTGTCGTGCTGCATTTTAATGACGGTTCGCTCACGGCAAAGGACTTTAAGCTTCTGCCCGAGCCTCTTGAATCGGACGGCGAGGCTGTTTCGGCACTTGTCCGGCAATACTATACCGCAAAGGGCAACTACCCCAAGACCGTGCTTCTGCCCTGCGAATGTGAGGACAGGGATGAGCTACAGCAGCTTTTTACCACGCTTGCCGGACGCAAGGTGTCTGTTGAAGTACCGCAAAGAGGCGAGCGGGCAAAGCTTTGCGAAAGGGCAAACCTCAATGCAGCCGAGGAGATACTACGCTCGACGACCGCCGAACAGCGCAGGACCGGAACGCTGCTGTGGCTGCAAAAGGCGCTTAATTTGCCCGAATACCCGGAGCGCATTGAAGCGTTCGATGTCTCAAACCTTGGCGATACGGGCATTGTCGCCGCTATGACCGTTCACAAGGACGGCAAGCCTCTAAAGCGTGACTACCGCAAGTTCAGAATTAAGGATATGGACATTCGGGACGACTATGCAAGCATGCGTCAGGCGGTAGAGCGCCGCTTCGCCCGATACAAAAACGGCGACGAGAGGTTTAACGATCTGCCGCAGCTTTTGCTCATAGACGGCGGAATTACCCACTCACAGGCCGCAAAGAGTGTTCTTGACGAGTTAGGACTTTCTGTGCCGGTATTCGGTATGGTAAAGGACGACCGCCACCGTACCAGAGCCTTGGTCACGCCAGAAGGCGACGAGATAAGCATAAGCACAAATCAGGCGGTGTTCTCGTTTATCGGAAATATCCAAGAGGAGACCCACCGCTTTGCAATAGAATACCAGCGCTCATTGCGAAACGAAAGCTTCGGATCGCAGCTTTCGGAAATTAGGGGCGTGGGCGAAAAACGCAAGAACGAGCTTTTGAGGACATTCAAGACCATCAAAGCCATAAAAGCGGCAAGCTATGACGAGCTGTGTGCCGTCGTGCCGAAGAATACGGCGCTTGCCGTGTACGAACATTATCATACCGGAGATGAAGAAACATGAGAGTTATAAGCGGACTTGTCAGAGGGAAAAAACTCAGGGAGCCGTCTGATTACAGCATAAGACCCACGACCGACATGGTGAAGGAAGCGCTGTTTAATATCATTCAGTTTGACCTTGAGGGACGAAAGGTGCTCGACCTTTTTGCAGGCACAGGTCAGCTCGGTATAGAGTGCCTGAGCCGCGGCGCTGCATCGGTGACATTCGTCGACCAGAGCAAGGACTCTATCGGAATCGTAAAGCAAAATCTCAAGACCTGCGGCTTTGAAGCAAGAGTTGTGCAGGCTGATTCTATAAGCTTTCTGTCGAGGTGTGAGAAGTTTGATATCATACTTTTAGACCCTCCGTATGCAACAAACCTGCTGGATAAGGCACTTGAGATCATCAATTCCGTTGACATATTGTCGGAAGGTGGTATAATTATGTGCGAAAGTGGGCGTGAAAAGCCTATGCCGGACATGAAACTGCCTTATTTTAAGCGCAAGGAGTACAATTACGGTAAGGTCAAGCTCACTACCTACAGCAAGGAGACAGACATATGAGTCTTGCCATTTGTCCGGGAAGTTTCGATCCAATAACGCTCGGACACCTCAACATCATCAGGAGGACCTCAAAAATTTTTGATAAGGTCGTCGTCTGCATCATGTATAACTCCACCAAGACCAAGCCGATGTTCACCATTGAGGAGCGGGTGGCGATGGTGCAGAAAGTTGTCGAACGCTTTCCCAATGTCGAGGTCGCTACCTCGGACGGCCTGCTTGCCGAGTATGCAAAGCAGTTTTATAAGCCTGTCATCGTTAAGGGACTTCGGGCTGCGTCCGACTTTGAGTATGAGTTCCAGATGAATTTGATAAATAAAAAGATAAACCCGGAGTTGGAAACTATGTTTCTGACTGCCAGCGAAAAATACACCTTCCTCAGCTCCTCGGTCGTTCGGGAAATGGCGTCGTACGGTGCCGATCTCACAGGCTTCGTTCCCTATGAGATCATTGAAGAAATAGAGAAAAAAGCTCAGTTATGGAGGCGTTAATATGAACGAAAATAAAGTTGAAGTAATGGAACTCATCGAAAACCTTTATACCATGGTGTCAGAGGCATGGGGCGTACCCCTCGGCAACGATAAATGCATAGTCGAGCGTGAAGCGGTGCTTGAGATCCTCAATGAGATAAAGACCCGCCTGCCTGTCGAGCTTTCCGAGGCAAAGCGTGTTGTCACCGCAAAGGACGAGTTCATCGGCAACGCAAAGCGTGAGGCCGAGTCTGTGCGCAAGAACGCAGAGGACAAGGCTCGTGAGCTTTTGGAGGAGCAGGAGATAGTCAAGAGAGCAAATGCACTCAGCGCTCAGCTCGTCAGCGACGCCGAGTTTAAGTCAAAGGAGCTTCGCCGTGTCGCAAGCGAGTATGTCGATGATATTCTCCGCCGCACGGAGGAGACTGTCGGCGCTGCACTCCACTCCATAAATGAATCCCGAGTCAGCTTCCGTAACCTTGCAGGTGCGGCAAATGCTGAGGATGCGGCAAAGGAAGAAACCGAGGAATAAGAGCGCAAGCTGCAAAAAGCTTCACAGCATTTGCTGTGAAGCTTTTTTGCAGGTTTAAAAGTGATTTATTAGTGCCAGTAGTTTAGTGCCAGTAGTGCAGAATCGTTCCGAGCGACGAGGTGTTGGCAACCGTCATAAGAGTATACAGTATGCCGATAACAAAGGAGCCGGCATAAATATTTCCCGTTTCCTTATAAAACTGCCTCGAGATTATGGTTCCCACAGGGATAAGGACCACCAGCGGGAAGAGATTTACCACTCGCATTGCGTTAAATGCAAGTGCACCGGTAGATGTGAAGGTGATATACTGGATTGCGATTATTGCGACTATGCCGATTATGTTTGCAATGCAGCTGAGAAGCAAAACCTTCCACTCGGCACGGCCCTCGACATTGTTGCCGCCGTTGACGAGTACGGAATTAGCAAGGTAGAAGATTATGAAAGCCGGCACATAAGCGAGTGCATAAACAACGCCCCTTACCGTGAATACGCGCATGGCAATGACCCAAATGCGGAAGTCGACATTGAAGAAGAACTCAACAGTGTACAAAATGAAGTACGCACAGCAAACAACCGCAAGAGCGAGGACAAAGCTCTTCCAGACCTTTTTGACGGAAGTTTTGATGCCCCAGTACTCCGGAATGCCTTTCGCATCAGGTGCCTTTGAGATCTTGTGGCAAATTACAAAAATCGCAAACAGGACTATGCCGACAACAAGACTCCATGCAGCCAGCTCATTTGTATTCGGCTGACCGAACCAGTGCGGGACTGTGGATGAGGGGCCCCAATCAGTTCCGGGTATCCAGTTCGATTTTGCGATGAGCATCCATGCAATTGGGAAGAATAAGAGCGCGGGGAGAATGCAGTTTATAGCGTAATCCGTCCAGTGAACGGCTTTCTGCTTTTTGCTTGTGAGTCTCGGGGCTGCAAGCTTGCCGGAGTATTTTAATTCGCCGAAATATGTTGTTCCGTTTATAAGAAGCGAGCCGCAGGGGAAAATGAACATTAGTATTCCGATCAGGCCTACGCAGTTAAACAGTTCCTTTGCCCACCAGATTTGATTGTAAGGATCAATCTCTTCATGCCCGTTGGGGACGCCGAGCGTGTTATAGAAGAAATCAACGGCACAGGCCGCACCATCGATGGAGAAATGGTTCATGGGGTGAATTCCGGGTATCTGATAAATAACGCGCTTGTGAGTCTCGCCGTTAATCTGGCCGGTGTATACTTTCCAATTCTCAACATCTCCGGTGACATCGACTCCGTCGAGCTGATTGACAAATGACCTCGCAGCGTCGCTGGAAAGATACAGCGAGGGATTTCCGGTTTCGCCTGTGTAGCACCATTCATCCCACTTTGCAGCGGTAACGCCCCAGTCAACAGCCAAATCTATCGTTTTTCCGGTTGCTTCGTCAACAAACGGCTCATATACAGGGTCGTTGCCGGCATCAAGAATTGCGGATACCTTGCAAACGCCGCCGTTTGCCTCCTCGGTCAGATAATACTGCACAGCATCGTGCGCAACATATCCGCCGAGTGAGTGACCGTATATGCCGATCTTATCGGTATCGATAAAATTGAAGTTAGAGGCGGCGTATTCGACCATCAGCCTGATCTGCGACATGTCCCAAGCGCCGGGCTCGGTGATGCTGGAATTGCCCATGTTAAAGTTGTCGGTTATCATTACGACGAAGCCTCTTCTGGACAATTCAATAGCGTTCTGATCCTGCATGCTGTAATTGTTGAAATTACCGTGCAGGAAAATCAAAAACGGAAGCTTGTTTTCTTCCGAAGCGTCTTTTGGTATGTACAGCTGACCGTTGACATAGTTTCCGTCTTGAACGATGACATTGAAGTCTTCTACCTCTACGGTGTTGAACGATGACTGAAATACGGAAGCGAAGATCCCGCTTATCAGGCAAAGTACCAACGACACTACAAGAAGAGTTTTTGTGGTTTTCTTCATGCGTTTCTTTTCCTTTCTTTTCTCTAAACGTTTTTTCTTACACAATCGGCAAGAATATAAGTGCATTATACACTAAATAATTGCCTACGGCAATAAAATATTTGCGGATACGAATTATTTCTTTGCTATTTGCTTTTTTGCGTGTTTTGTGATAAAATAAAAAAGTTAGGTCGTATGAAAGGAATCGTGTCAATGGCTTTGGAATGGATGGGTGAATATCGTGATTTTGTTGCTACCTTGTTCAGGGCCGGAAATGCGTATTCGCAGATAGCAAAGCAGCAAACGGTCAGGGGTGACGACGCCGGATTTGGGCCGTATGAAGTTCAAATAATGGAGCATATCATCGAATACGGTGATCAAAACAAGAACATGGTGTGGTATGCAAAGCAGCTTGGAATGCTTCCCAGCACCTTTTCAAAATGCATTAAGAAGCTTGTTGAAAAAGGACTTGTAGAAAAGTATCGTGCGTCGGATAATAAAAAGAATGTTATCCTGAAGCTTTCTCCTTTGGGGAAAAGGGAATATGAGCAGTACGCCAAGTATGCTTATAAGGTATGGTTTAAGGATATGTTTGATATTCTTGATAAAATGTCGCCTGAGGAAATTGAACGCGCAAAATCACTCATTGCGCTTTGGGGCAGCTGGTGCAGTACCATATCCGAAAGCGGAGAACCGGAATTGACCAGAATCGAATAGTGTTAGCATTTGTTAAGGAAGCCTGTTTGCTGAGAAATCAAACAGGCTTCTTTTTTGTTTGTAAATAACTGAAAAAATGCTTGCAATTTATCCGCTTAGCTTCTATAATTAAAACACGGTGGGGCAAAGTGGTGCAAAGTGTATCGAAAACCCACGAATTTTGGAGGTGAAGAGCTTGACAGGCGAATATAAGCATACTCTCGACTCGAAGGGCAGGCTCTTTATACCGGCCAAGCTCCGTGAGGAGCTTGGGGATGTGTTTTATATAACCCTCTCCATGGACAAGTGTATTTCGGCGTACAGTGCGGAAAACTGGAGGGCTTTTTCTGCTAAGGTCAACGAGATGAGCTATGTCAAGCAGCGCAAGATGCGTCCGCTTTTTGCGTATGCGGCAAAGTGCGAGCTTGACAATCAGGGCAGAACGCTCATCCCGGCGCACCTGCGTGAATATGCCGGACTGACAAAGAATGTGACGGTCGTCGGCTGCAATAACCATGCCGAGATATGGGATGAGGAAAGCTGGCAGAGCGTCCACGATGCTGAGATAAGCTCGGAAAATATAGCCTCTGTCATGGAGGAACTGGAGTTTTAAATGGATAAGACTAAGCATATATCCGTCCTGCTGGACGAATGTATAGAAAATCTGAATATAAAGCCCGACGGAATATATGTTGACGGCACCTTGGGGCTGGGCGGTCACTCCGAGCAGATATTAAAGCGGCTCACAACCGGCAGACTCATAGGCATCGACCGTGACGAAACGGCGATAGAGCGTACCGGCGAGCGTCTGAAGGCTTACGCCAATAAAATGACGCTCGTTCATGGCAACTTCTGCGATGTTGCACGGATATTGGACGAGCTCGGTATCGACGGCGTTGACGGTATGCTGTTTGATCTCGGCGTGTCATCACCGCAGTTGGACGAATCCGAGCGAGGCTTTTCATACATGAACGATGCACCGCTTGATATGCGCATGGATAATACAAGCGCATTGACGGCGTGGAATGTCGTGAACGAATGGCCGGAGGACGAGCTTGTGCGCATCCTGCGTGACTACGGCGAGGAGCGATTTGCCCGACGCATTGCATCCCGAATAGTCGAACGCAGGGCAGACAAGCCCATTGAAACGACGCTGGAGCTTGTGGATATCATCAAATCCGCAATGCCCGCTGCGGCGCTCAGAGAAAAGCAGCATCCGGCAAAGCGAAGCTTCCAGGCGATAAGGATAGCCGTAAATGACGAGCTCGGAGCGGTCGAGCAGATGATGCGCACCGCACCCGATAAATTAAAAACTGGCGGCAGACTATGTGTAATTAGTTTCCATTCACTCGAAGACAGGATAGTCAAAACCTCGATAGCAGCCCGTGAAAACGGCTGCACCTGTCCGAGGGAAGCTCCGATATGCGTCTGCGGCTTTGTGAAGACCCTGAAAAGCGTACATAGAAAACCCGTTTTGCCGAGTGAGGATGAGCTGAAGAATAACCCGAGAGCAAGAAGCGCAAAGCTTCGAGTTGCGGAGAGAGTGTAGGCTCATTTATGGCAAAAGCAAGCGCAATACCCGAATATCAGTACGAATACAGCAAAATAAACACCAAAACGCCCGTTAAGCGTAAGCGGCGAAAAAGCATGAGAGGCCTTATCGCAGCCTGTCTTGCCGCCATCATGTCGCTTGCGGCGGCGGGGCTTATGGTGAAAGGGCTGTTTGTTCGGATAGAGCTTGCAGAGCAAAGCGATAAGATAATCGCTGCCAAACAGGAGCTGAGCCGAATAGAGGAGGAAAACCGCAGGCTCAGAATAGAATACGAAACGAAGATAGATCTTGACGAAATTGAGGACTACGCAAAAAACATTCTTGGCATGCAGCGTGCCGGCGAGAGCCGGACAGAACAAATAGACACAGATACTCAGGACAAGGCGATAGTGATCGAGCGGATAAGATAAGTTGGCGGGAGACGAACTCCTATCGTCTGTCAGTGTGCCCTTTCGGTGCTTTTCGCCTTTTTTTGTCTTGGTGGGTTACGACACACCTTCACCAAAGAAAGCCGAAAATCTCTCGAAAAACACTACTGACAGATGCCTTGCAGTTTTGACGGAGCAGATTTTCGCTCAGGCAAAGATAAAGCCCGACGGGCATAATGGATATATATGGGCTAGGGATTTAGCGAAGCATGGGCGGAAAGCTGCCCGTCAAAACCGATAGTGTTCGGCTTCCGTCAACTTAAGCATAAAAACTTAATGCGCCAGTATACTTGATGGTAGACAAACCACGGCGCAAAGGAGCAATCATGCAAAAATCGCAGAAAACCGATGATCTTAGCCGCAGTCCGAACAGAACGATGCTCCGCCGCACACTTTTCCTGATGGCAGTGTGCGGCATACTTGCATTTTTGGCGCTTGCCGCAAGACTGTATATACTCCAGATAAGAGATCACGAGAAATATGAGGATCTTGCTATCAGCCAGCAGCTCCGTGAGACGGGTGCTTCCGCCTCCCGAGGCACGATATACGACAGAAATAAGAATGTTCTGGCGATGAGCGCCAATGTCGAGAATGTGTATCTCAGTCCTGCGGAGATAAAAATGTATGGCGAGGATGCACGATTTATCGCAAAAAACCTTGCCGAGATACTGGATCTTGACTATGAGACCGTCCTTAAAAATACGGAGAACACCGGCTCGTGGTATGTGACCGTTGCAAAAAAGCTCGAACCAGAGCTTGCCGACAAGGTGAGGCAGTTCAAAAAAGATAACGATCTCAAGGGCGTGCGCCTTGAAAGCGACACAAAGCGCTATTATCCGTACTCGTCGCTTGCCTGTCATGTGATTGGCTTTGTCGGCACGGATAACATCGGACTTGACGGCGTTGAGGCTCAGTACAACTCCGCCCTGTGCGGTACGGACGGCAAGTATATGCGTGCGACTAACGCATACGGAACCGACCTTCTGTTTAGCCAGTATGAGGGATATTACGGAGCCAAAAACGGCTGCGATGCCGTGACGACCATCGACATGAGCATACAGCACTATGTTGAAAAAACGCTCAATCAGGCCGTCAAGGATTATGATATAAAAAACGGTGCGGGTGCGATTGTAATGGATGTCAACACCGGCAAGATACTTGCCATGGCATCTCTTGGCGGGTATGATCTCAACAATTTCCTCGATGTCAGCGACGAGGCAAAAAGCGCGATAGACAAAGCCTCCACTGAAGAAGAGAAAAATCAGCTTCTCGCCGATGCACAGCGTCTGCAATGGCGCAACAAGACACTGTCGGACACCTACGAGCCCGGCTCGACTTTTAAGATAATCACTCTTTCCATGGCACTCGAGGAGGGCGTAGTAAGCCTTAACGACAGCTTCGGCTGTGGCGGCAGCGTTCAGGTGCAGGGCAGAACTGCCCCGGTGCGCTGTTGGAAAACTACCGGGCACGGCGGTCAAACGCTCACGCAGGCCGTGCAGCATTCGTGCAATGTCGCCTTTGTCAACATCGGAATGCGTGTAGGAGCGGAAAAGTTTTATAAATACTGCGACGCATTCGGATTTTTGAATCTCACGGACGACAGCACCGAGCAGCTCACCGCCAAGACCGGCATAGACCTCGGCGGCGAGAGCGGCAGCATCTGGTGGAGCAGGGATGTCTTTTGCAGCGAGAAGAATAAGTCTCAGCTTGCGGCGGCATCGTTCGGGCAGACATTCACCATTACGCCCCTGCAGCTCATAACCGCAGTCAGCGCCTGCGTCAACGGCGGCAATCTCATGCAGCCGTATGTCGTAGAAAGTTTACTGGACGAAGACGGCAATGCGGTGTATAATCGGAAGCCGACAGTCGTACGACGGGTCATAAGCGAAGAAACGAGTAAGACCGTCTGCGGCATTCTTGAGCAGGTCGTCGGTGATAATAAAGAGGGCACGGGCAGGAATGCTGCCGTCCCGGGCTATCGTATCGGCGGCAAAACCGGCACCTCGGAAAAGGTGAGCCTTGAGGCGCAGACAGGTAAAAAGGATTACATCGTCTCGTTTGTCGGCTTTGCACCCGCCGATGATCCGCAGATCGCGGTGCTTGTCATGCTCGATTCGCCGAGCAACGAATCGGGAATCTACATCAGCGGCGGCCAAATGGCAGCGCCCACCGTTGGCAAGATGTTTGCCGATATCCTGCCGTACATGGGCATTGAACCGCAGTATGATTCCGATGAGCTTAGTAAGATCGACAAGACAGTGCCCGATGTCACGGGGCTGAGCGTTGATGACGCTGAAAGCAAGCTCAAGGACGCAGGCTTTGCGGTCAGAAGGTTCGGCAGCGGCAACAGCATAACCGCCCAGCTTCCTGCGGCAAGCTCCGTCATAGCCGACGGCAGCACGGTCATAATCTATGCCGATGCAGAGCCATCGGCGGCGACCGAGACAATGCCGGATATAACGAACATGAGCTATAATGAGGCCAAGGAGACCCTGAGCACCTACGGCCTGTTTATAAAAACGAGCTCGGCGATAACGAACCCGGAAACGCAGCGTATCTCGTCGCAGTCGGTGAAAAAGGGAGCAAGCGTCAAGCACGGCACAATAGTGGAAGTTACATTTGTTTCGAGCGATGACTCGATACTCGGAAGATACTGAAAACAGAGGGTATAATATGAAGCTGAAGGAACTATTAAAGGACATTGAGGTCGTTGAGCTTGCGGCGTCATCAGATGCCGAAATAAACGGCATCAGTTACGATTCGCGCAAGACAAAGCAGGGCGACGCCTTTGTTGCGATAACAGGTTTTGAGACCGACGGCTATGCCTACATACCGTCGGCAGCGCAAAAGGGCGCTGCGGTCGTAATTTGCGAAAAAAAGCCTCAGGTTGACATTCCATATGTCATTGTGGCAGACTGCCGCTATGCTCTTGCGATACTCAGCCGCAACTATTTTGGCGACCCCGCCTCGGAGATGACCGTCATCGGCATAACAGGCACAAACGGCAAGACCACGACGACCTATCTTCTCAAGCACCTGCTTGAAGCGAAGCTTGACGCAAAGGTCGGCCTTGTCGGCACGAACGGAAATATGATCGGTGATGAGTTTATCCACACCGAGCGTACAACGCCGGAGAGCTACGAGCTCCAGCAGCTTTTCCGTGAGATGGCGGACGCAGGCTGTACCCATGTCGTCATGGAGGTATCCTCGCATTCGCTCGTTCTGCACCGTGTTGCGGGCATACACTTTGCCGTCGGTGCGTTCACGAACCTCACGCAGGATCACCTTGACTTCCACCATACGATGGATGAGTACGCCAAGGCAAAGGCTATGCTGTTTACCCTGTGCGAAACCGGCTGTGTCAATGTCGATGACAAGTGGCATGATATCATGCTCGACCAAGCAAGCTGTAAGCTTGTGACCTATTCTGCCGAGAACAATTCCGCAACACTCGTTGCAAAGGATGTACGCCTTTCCGCATCCGGAGTTGAATTCTGTGCCGTGACTGAAAATGCGCTTTCGCATGTAAAGTTAGCCATACCCGGTAAATTCTCCGTTTACAACGCCTTGGGCGTTATCGCCGTCGGCCTTGCGCTCGGCATAAGCCTTGACGACTGCACCGATGCTATGGGCAGTGCAAAGGGCGTAAAGGGCAGAATGGAGGTCGTCCCCACGGACGGAGACTACACCATAGTCATTGACTATGCCCACACGCCGGATGCTCTCGAAAACGCACTCAAGGCACTGCGAACCGGCGAAAAGGGGAGACTTGTCGCCCTCTTTGGCTGCGGCGGCGACCGTGACAGAACAAAGCGCCCCATCATGGGAGCGATAGCCGCCGATAACGCCGATTTTGTTATTGTGACGAGCGATAACCCCCGAACCGAGGATCCGCAGGAGATCATAAATGAGATAGTTGCGGGCATAAAAGGCAGGAAAAACAGGTATAAAGTTATATGTGACAGAGTTGAGGCAATAAAATGGGCGATTGACAACCATATGCCCGATGATGTAATATTGCTTGCCGGCAAGGGCCATGAGGATTATCAGGTCGTCGGCCACGAAAAGCATCACATGGACGAAAGAGAGATCGTTGCAGAACATATAGAGAAGAGGAAAAACAGATGACATTGAAGCTTTCGCTTGCGTTTGTTCTCGCATTTATAATCGCACTTATAGTCGGCAGATTTTATATTCCCTGGCTGAGAAAAATGAAGGCCGGACAGGAGATAAAGGAAATTGGCCCTTCGTGGCACATGGCAAAGACCGGCACGCCTACCATGGGCGGATTTATCTTTATCTTTGCCGCCGCCGTTGTTTGCCTTACCGTGGGCTTCAGCTCCATGCGTAACGGTGACTATGCACATATATTCATCCTGCTGTTTGCACTTGTATTCGGTGCGATAGGCTTTTTAGATGACTGGGAGAAGCTGCGCAAAAAGCAGAACCTCGGTCTGAGCGCAAAGGCAAAGTTCCTTTTGCAGCTTGTTGCGGCGCTTGTTTTCGTGCTGCTCATGCGCAAGCTCGGCTACCTGTCGACGCATCTTTACATCCCGTTTTGGAATGTTGAGGTGCCCATCCCCGATGCTGTGTACTTTATCCTTGCCGCATTTATCATCGTCGGTACGGTCAATGCCGTAAACATCACCGACGGCGTGGACGGCCTTGCAAGCGGAACATCTATACCCGTATTCTTTTTCTATACAGTTGTCGCTTTCCTCTGGGGGGAGCGCTATCTGTCGCTCGGCATTTTCTCCTCGGCTATGCTCGGCGGCTTATTTGGATTCTTGGTTTTCAACTTTAACCCTGCCAAGGTGTTCATGGGCGACACCGGCTCGCTATTTTTAGGCGGTGCTATGGCGGCACTTGCGTTTGCATACGATATGCCGCTTATCCTTATAACCCTCGGTATCGTGTTTATTTGGGAGACACTGTCCGATATCATCCAGGTCACCTACTTCAAGCTTACCCACGGCAAGCGTGTGTTCAAAATGGCACCGTTCCACCACCATCTCGAAATGGGCGGCTGGACGGGCAAAAAGTGGAAAGAGAAAGAGCTTTTCTGGCTATTTACCTGCACATCCCTTGTTTTTGCAATAATTTCATTCGTAGGAGTTTATAATCGTTTCCAGTTCTGATATTCGGAGGAGATCGGTATGCAGTACGGCAGTACCAGACTCGAACAAAGGGAAACGAAAGATAAAACGAAGCGAAAGGGGATGGATATACCTTTTTTCGTTCTCGTAATGCTTTTGCTGACCATCGGAGTCACAATGGTGCTGTCTGCCAGCTTTGCCCGAGCATACTACGACCCGGGCAACATCACCGGCGGCAAACCGACCTACTACTTTATCCGTCAGCTTCTGTTTGCAGCTCTTGGCACGGCTGCGATGATATTTGCATCCCGCCTGCCAATGGGCTTTTACAAGCGGTTTTCGATACCGCTTCTCATTGCCGCCATCGTCCTTTTAATGCTCGTTCCGATAATCGGCACGAACGCAAATGGTGCAAAGCGCTGGATCGGCATAGGCTCTTTGACGCTTCAGCCGTCGGAGATAGCAAAGATAAGTGTCATACTGTCATTTGCGGTAATTATCTGCAAAAACCGTGGCAGGATGAAGACCTTCAAATACGGCATACTGCCGTTTGTGGCGATTTTACTCGTGATAGTGGGGCTGCTGGTTTTGGAGCCGCACTTTTCCGCATCGATTATCATAGTCGCCATCGGCGGCGTGATGATATTCTTAGGCGGTGCTCGTCTTATATGGTTCATTGCCGCAGCGGTCGCCGCAGGCGGCGGCATTGCTGTGCTGCTTACGATGTTCCCGTATGCGTCAAGCCGCATAACCACATGGCTCGACCCGTTTTCGTCCACCTCCGATGAGGGCTATCAGATAGTACAGTCGCTCTATACCATAGGCTCGGGTGGGCTTACCGGCCTCGGCCTCGGTCAGAGCAGGCAAAAATATCTGTATCTGCCCGAGGAGCACAACGACTTTATCTTTTCCGTCGTGTGTGAGGAGCTCGGCTTTATTGGAGCGGTTTTGATACTCACCCTGTTTGCGCTGCTTATCATTCGGGGCTACTGGCTTGCGATGCACGCTGCCGACAGATACGGCTTTCTTGTGGGAGCCGGTATAACGACCCTGCTTGCGATACAGGTCATTTTGAATGTTGCGGTGGTCACGAATCTCGTACCCTGCACGGGTATTTCGCTTCCGTTTTTCAGCTACGGCGGAACGGCGCTTCTTATTCAAATGGCACAGATGGGAATAATTCTGAGCATGTCAAGGGATATACCTGCCAAACGGGCAGGGTAGAAAGGAAGCTTAGATATGAGATTTATGTTTGCATGCGGAGGCACGGCCGGTCATATTAATCCGGCTATTGCCGTTGCAGGCAGATTGCGGGAGCTGATGCCCGACTGCGAGATACTTTTCGTCGGCTGCGTCCGCCAGATGGAGACGGTTCTCGTACCGAAAAGCGGATATGATATCAAGACCGTCAGAGTCTGCAATATCAGCCGTGAAAAGACGCTCGGCGGCTTGGCTCATAATATAAAGGCACTGTATTTTGCCATAAAATCCACCATACAGGCAAGAAGAATTATAAAAAAATTTAAACCCGATATCGTCATCGGCACCGGCGGCTATGTCTGCTATCCGGTCCTGCGCTCGGCCTCCCGTCTCGGCATACCCACCGCCGTTCACGAGAGCAACGCCGTCCCGGGGCTTACGACAAAGATGCTTTCAAAGATAGTCGATAAGATAATGCTCGGCTTTGCAGAAAGCAAGCGTTATTACAAGCACTCGGAAAAATGCGTTGTCACCGGCACACCCGTAAGGGGCGAGTTTGCCGCATATTCAAAGAGCAAAGCCAAAGCCGAGCTCGGCATACCGGCGGATAAGCCGCTTGTCGTATCGGTCTGGGGCTCGCTGGGCGCAGCGAACATGAATGCCGCCATGTGTAAATTCATAAAGCTTGCGGGCAAGAACCCGGGCTTTAGGCTCATCCACTCGGCAGGCAGCGAAGGCTACGCCGAAATGGTCACCGCACTTCAGGAGACCGTTCCCGATTACGAGAAAAACGGCATGGATGTGAGAGAGTATATCTACGATATGCCCCGTGTCATGGCGGCGGCAGACCTTGTTCTTTGCCGTGCCGGAGCGTCGACCGTGTCCGAGCTTACATATATGCACAAGCCCACGATATTCGTACCGTCACCGTATGTGACGAATAACCATCAGTTCAAAAACGCCAAGGTCGTCGAGGACGCAGGCGGTGCCCTGATATTTGAGGAGGAAAGCCTCGATGCGGGCGCACTTTTGAATGAGGTGAAGCGCATTTTGTCCTCAAAGGATGAGCTTGAAAAAATGTCGCAGGCCATGGCAAAGCTTGCAAGACCCGAGGCAACGGACATGATAACCGAGCAGGTGCTGTCCTTGTGCCAAGGAATAGAAAAATAACACAAATAAACCTCGCAGCATAGAATGAGCCGATCAATGATTCTTTTCTGCGAGGTTTTTTTATGGCTATATGGCATATAAACGGCGGAAACCGTTTGGATGGCGCATGCTTCGTTCAGGGCTCTAAAAACGCTGTGCTGCCCATTTTGGCGGCCTCGGTCATCTCTCCCTGTGAGACTGAGCTTTTGAATGTCCCACAGCTTAGCGATGTGTCCTCAACGCTGCGCATCCTGCGTCAGCTTGGCTGCACGGCCGAGCAGCAAAACAATGATGTCTACATAGATTCACGCAATTTAAGCTGCTGTACTATACCGCAGGGCATGATGGAGTGTATGCGTTCATCGGTACTGTTCATGGGCACGCTATTAGCCCGCTGCGGGCAGGTGCGTTTAACTGCTCCCGGCGGCTGCAAGCTCGGCGCAAGACCGATCGATCTGCACATAAGCGCCATGCAGGCTCTCGGTGCAAGCGTCGAAGAAAATGGCTGCGAGATAATCTGCCGGGCAGAAAAACTCACCGGCGGCAGGATAGAGCTTCCGTTTCCCAGTGTCGGCGCAACGGAAAATGCAATGATAGCTGCCTGCGGAGCCGACGGCGTGACTGTCATCACCGGAGCTGCCAAGGAGCCGGAGATTGTAGATCTGCAGGAGTATCTGCGCAAGCTCGGCGCATACATAGACGGTGCAGGTACGAACATGATAACCGTTTCAGGCTTTGCACCCGAGCGTCATGTCGGCCACAGGATCATACCAGACAGGATAGCGGCATCGACATTTTTGTGTGCCTGTGCGGCGGCAGGCGGCGATATCGAGCTCAGAGGTGTTGATTCGAAGCAATTTTTACGCTTACAGCACTTCCTAAACCAAGCCGGCTGTGATATAATAAGCTCCAAACGCAGCGTCAGACTGCGCTCGGACGGCTGCCTGCACGCCGTCAGCAGGGTCGTCACCGAACCTTACCCGGGCTTCCCGACTGATGCTCAGCCGATTTTAATGGCGGCGTTATTAAAGGCCCACGGCATGTCAAGGTTTACCGAGAACATTTTCGACAGCCGATTTTGCCACGCAGCACAGCTCATGCGCTTCGGCGCAGATATTGCCGTTGACGGCAGGGAAGCAACCGTATGGGGCGTTCGCAGCCTCAGGGGCGCAACCGTTACGGCGACCGACCTGAGAGGCGGAGCCGCAATGGTGATAGCAGGGCTTTCTGCCGAGGGCAGCACAAGTGTCATTGACGCAGGGCATATCGCCCGTGGCTATGAAAACTTCGATAATAAGCTGCGTTCATTGGGCGCAGATGTGTTTATGGAGATATAATTTGATGTCAAATACGAATGATTATTACAGCAAGCCGTCTGAACGCAGGGAGAGCAGATCGCCCCGCCGCACACTTTACAGACCCTTGACATTTTTTCTTATCATTGTGGCAATAATATTCACGATGAGCGTGTTCTTCAAGGTCGAGAAGATAGATGTCAGCGGCAACAGCAAATATTCCAAGGAGCAGATAATCTCGGCTTCCGGTATACACACCGGCGATAACCTTTTTTTCATAAACAGGATCGGCGCCGGAAGCCGTGTAGTTGTAAAGCTGCCGTATATAGATTCGGTCAAGATAACACGAAGCCTTCCCAATCGTGTCACCATCACCGTTGAGGAGAGCAAGGCTGTCGCCTGCATAAGCTCGGGGGACGAGCTGTGGAGCGTCAGCAGCACCGGCAAGTTTCTGAGTAAGCTTAGCGACAAGGATGCCGAGCTTCTGCCGCAGATAAAGGGACTAAGCGCAAGCGGAGCGCAGGTCGGCGAACAGATAAGCGTTTCCGAGGACGATAAGCCGAAGCTTGACTATCTGCTTGATATCCTCTATCAGGTACAGGCACGCTCGCTGGTGGACAAGGTCGCAAATATCAATGTGTCGGATATTGCAAAGGCAAGCTTTGAATATGACGACAGATTCGTTGTGATCCTTGGTGAAAACAACAATACCGAGTATAAATTTGGTAAGCTCCTGTCGGCTGTCTCGCAGCTAAAGGCCGACGATGCGGGCACTTTGGAGCTTTCCGACTCAAATAAGGTCACATTTAGGCCGAATTAACACTAAGTTAAAAACTTTGTTTACATAACTTAGTGAAAATCTATTGACCTTGGAAGAAAAAAGTTATAGAATAAACCAAGTCGCAAAAGCGATGTTCTCGCTTCAGAAACATAATTGGAGGAATAATCATGGATTTCAAAGCCGAAGTAGGCCCTGAAAATGTCGTAACAATAAAAGTAGTCGGTGTCGGCGGTGCCGGCAACAATGTAGTCAACAGAATGGTCAAGTCCGGAACGCAGGGCGTTGAGTTTATCTCCGTCAATACGGACAAGCAGGCACTTGCAGTGTCCAGTGCCGACCAGAAGATACAGATCGGCGAAAAGCTCACCCACGGACAGGGTGCAGGCTCCGACCCCGAGGTCGGCAAGCGCAGCGCTGAGGAAAGCCGCAATAATATCGCAAAGTCTCTTGAGGACTCCGACATGGTCTTTATCACCGCAGGCATGGGCGGCGGCACCGGTACCGGCGCAGCTCCCACCGTTGCGGATATCGCCCGTGAAGCTGGCGTGCTGACCGTCGGCGTCGTAACAAAGCCCTTTAAGTTTGAGGGTAAGCGCCGCATGGATCAGGCAAACGCCGGTATCAAGGAGCTGCTCGGCAAGGTCGACTCGCTGCTTATCATCCCCAACGACCGTCTTAAGTACGCAACCGATCAGAAGGTCACCCTCGCAAATGCGTTTGAGATTGCCGACGATGTTCTCCGTCAGGCTGTCACCAGCATTTCAGACCTTATTAAGAACACCGGCTTTATCAACCTCGACTTCGCCGATGTCACCTGCATCATGAAGAACGCAGGCTTCGCTCACATGGGCGTTGGCCGTGCGGCAGGCAAGGGCAAGGCTGAGGACGCTGCCCGCATGGCAGTTGCAAGCCCGCTTATGGAGACCTCGATAAACGGCGCACACGGTGTGCTTATAAACATCACAGGCTCCGAGGATATGGGCCTTGAGGATGTCGAGGCAGCTGCAAACCTCGTTCAGGAGGCTGCTCACCCCGATGCAAACATTATCTTCGGTGCAACCTTTGACGAGTCCATGCAGGATGAGATCCGTGTCACCGTGATCGCAACCGGCTTTGAGGAAGCTCCCGCAAACAAGCAGGCGGCACCCGCACAGTCGGCAGGCAAGCCCATTGAGCCCGTTGCATTCGAGAAGCAGCAGGGACTGTACACCGCAGCGACCGAGAAGGCCGCCGAGAAGAAGGAAGAACCCAGCGCAGCACCCAAGGCTGAGGAAGACCCCTTCGACAGCATCTTCAAGATCTTTAACACCAACAACCAGTAAGAGAATATGAAAATCGCAGAGCCGAGGCTCTGCGATTTTTTAGTTTATGAACTTGTCTATCGCCGTGTTGAGGTCCGAAATGACCTCGGCGTCGCCGGTCTCGACTGCATCCGTTATGCAGTGCTCAAGGTGGTCTTTTAATATCACCTTGGCGGTGTTGTTGAGCGCCGAGCGCACGGCCGCAAGCTGGATGAGCACCTCCGTACAGTCCCTGCCGTCCTCGACCATCCGCTTGACTGACTCAAGATGGCCGATAGCCCTTGCAAGCCGGTTTACTACCGCCTTGGTGTTCTCGTGCTTGTGCGGATGCGTATGGTGATGATGCTCGTGCTCTTCGTGCTCATGCATATCTGCACAGGGTTTATTGTCGTGGCAGTGGATAATTCCGTCGCCGTGGTCATGGTAAAAGCCGTCATCTGGTCTGTGCATTAGTATCTCTCCCAAAAAATTCTGTTTCAATATTAATACCGATGCCGAAAAATTGCAAGCGAAAATGACGAATTTGTACTTGCCGCCTCCGCTTATACTGTTACGGAGGTGATTTGATGTTTACTTCGGCACTCATGATGCTGATAGGCGGCGCACTTCTGATGCTCCGGCTCTCGCCGAACGGTTCGTTCCCGAGCCCGCTTTCCAAGGATGAGGAAAAGCTGTATGTCGACAGATGGCTTGCGGGGGATATCGAGGCGAGAAATGCACTCGTTGAGCATAATTTGCGGCTCGTTGCGCACATCATAAAGAAGTATTACACACAAACGAGTGATGTTGACGACCTTATCTCCATCGGCACGATAGGACTTATCAAAGGTATTAATACATATCGTCCCGATAAGGGAGTGCGCCTTGCGACCTACGCCAGCCGCTGTTGTGAAAATGAGATTCTCATGCACTTTCGCAGCATGAAAAAGACAGCTGGAGATATAAGCCTGTCGGATGCTATCGACACCGACTCTGACGGCAACAGCTTGTCGCTCATGGATGTGCTTGCGCAGGATGAAGAGCTGAGTGATGTTGTCGGCAACTTCGAGATATGCCGGAAGCTGCACGAATATGTCGATACTGCGCTCAGCGAAAGGGAAGCGAGGATAATCAAAATCCGCTACGGTTTAGGCAGCCTTGAGCCCAAGACCCAGCGTGAGACTGCGCAATTGCTCGGCATAAGCCGCTCATATGTCAGCCGAATCGAGAAAAAAGCCTTGGAAAAGCTGCGCCTTGCCCTCGGCGAGGATGCAGCACCAGTATAAAAGCTTGTGCGGAGTCTGAGAGTGTGGTATAATGCGATAGTTAAAAAGAAAGGCGGTGCGAATATGAAGATAAAAAAGGCGTTATTGTTGCTTGCACTCGTAATTGCGGCGGCTGCACTCGCTTTCGTCATCGAATCACGCACCGGCCTAAAATCCGAGGTCATCCTCGGCGGTGCTGACGGTGCGTTTGTCAATTCCGATAACCTTAAAAAGCCGCTTGACGACTATGACGGCCGCATTGAAGCCGAGGATAAGTATAAGGATCTCGACTTTCCCAACATCGATATCGAGGACTGGAACTATATTCTCATTAACAGCAGCCATGTCATTAAGGACAACACCCCCGAGGTCTCCGAAGTCGGCGACTTGGGCGTTACCTTTGATAAGCGTGCAATAAACCAGCTTGCCGGCCTTATCCAAGCTGCACGCCGGGCAGGCTTTGAGCCGTATCTTGCGAAGGGCTATGTGTCCTATACAGCTGCTATCCAGCAGATAAACGAGGAAGCAACGAAGCTCACCGCAGGCGGCAGGCTCAGCTTTGAGGAAGCGGTCAAAATTGCGACTAAAAATTCCGAAGTCCCCGGCACGAGCGACCACCAGACGGCGCTCGGCGTTGATATTACCGACAAGCAGTACGACGAATACGACTACTCGAAGATGAACGCCAAGTTCTTTGAGTGGCTCGATGAGCATTGTGCGGAGTACGGATTTATAAAGCGCTACCCCAGCGACAAGAGCGGCATCACCGGCGTTGACGAGCCGTATCACTACCGTTATGTCGGTGCAGTGGCCGCAAAGTTCATTATGGAAAACGGAATGTGCTTTGAGGAGTTCGTGAATCACTACGATTATCAGAAATAAATGTATCTAAACGCAAAAAATGCTTGCAATGCAACTGCGTTGGTGTTATTATATCAATGTAAGTCAGCAGGTTTTTCAGAGTGGGTCAACGCCCACTCTTTTTGTTGAGCATTTTGCAATTGTTAAAAAGGCGGTTTTACGATGAGTAAAGTAACGGAAAAGGTCGAAGCACTGGCACGACCCGTCATTGAGGACGAGGGCTGCGAGCTTTGGTCTGTTGAGTATGTCCGTGAGGCGGGCTCGTGGTATCTCAGGGTGTTTATCGACAAGGACGGCGGCGTCGGAATTGACGACTGCGAGAGAATAAGCCGCAGGCTTGATCCTATCCTTGATGAGGCTGATCCAATCCCAGACAGCTATGTGTTTGAGGTCGGCTCTGCCGGTGCCGAGCGTGAGCTCAAGCGTCCCTCGGATTTTGAGAAGTTTATGGGCAGCGAGGTCGAGGTAAAGCTGTATCAGCCGTATGAGGGCAAAAAGTCTCTTGTCGGCAAGCTTGAAGCCTACGAAAACGGCGATATCACAATCAGCTCCGTTCAGCTTAAAAAGTCACAAATTGCGCAGGTAAAGCTGCACATATCGATATAATATAAAAGGGGTATAAAAAATGAACGCAGAATTTTTCTCGGCAATCGAAGATCTTGAAAAAGAAAAGGGCATTCCCAGGGAATACATGTATGACAAGATAAAGCAGGCGATGCTTGCGGCTTTCCGCCGTGATAATCCCGAGTGCGCCGACAATGTCGAAATCCTGCTCGATGAGAGCAGAAAGCGTATCGAGATGTATGTCAACAAGGTCGCCGTTGAGCAGGTCGAGGACAAGGCTCTTGAAATAGACCTTGAGGCTGCGAAGAAGATAACCAAGCGTGCCAAGGTCGGCGATACCATCAAGGTTCCCGTTGAGACAAAGAAGTTCGGCCGCATAGCCGCACAGGCTGCAAAGCAGGTCATCATCCAGGGCATTCGTGAGGCCGAGCGCGGCATCATCTACGAGGAGTTTACCTCCAAAGAGCATGAGATACTCACCGGTGTTGTCTCACGCATCGAGCCGAGGACCGGCAGCGTGTCCATCCGCATAAACTCCAACAGCGAGTTTACCGAGGCAATGCTTGCTCCCAATGAGAGAATCAAGACCGAGGTCCTCACCGAGGGCGATCGCATCAAGGTCTATGTTGTTGAGGTCAGAAATTCCACCAAGGGTCCTCAGGTGCTGATCAGCCGCACCCACCCGGGCCTTGTAAAGCGCCTGTTTGAGCTTGAAGTTCCCGAAATTTTTGACGGCACTGTTGAGATTAAGTCCATCGCCCGTGAGGCGGGCAGCCGCACCAAGATGGCGGTATGGTCAAACGACCCCAATATCGATCCCATCGGCTCATGCGTCGGCCCCAAGGGCGGCAGAGTTGCAAACATCGTTGAGGAGCTCGGCGGTGAGAAGATAGATATCATCAAGTACAGCGATGTTCCCGAGGAATATATCGCAGCAGCGCTTGCTCCCAGTGACGTAATAAGCGTCACCATGTTTGAAGACGGCAAGAGCTGCCGTGTCATCGTCCCCGACAGCCAGCTTTCCCTTGCCATCGGCAAGGAGGGTCAGAACGCAAGACTTGCGGCAAGACTGACCGGCTTTAAGATCGATATCAAGCCCGAATCCGAGGCGTAATTTTCAAGAAAGGCGGCAGCAGGATGCAAAAGAAAATACCGATGCGGCAGTGTCTTGGCTGCCGTGAGATGAAGCCGAAGCGTGAGCTTATCCGTGCGGTGAAGTCGCCCGAGGGTGTAATAAGCCTTGACTTTAAGGGAAAGGCGGCAGGCCGAGGGGCATATATTTGCCCGAGCAAGGACTGCCTGAAGAAAGCGATAAAAGGCAAGGCGCTTGAAAAGGCGTTTTCCTCGCAGATACCGCCCGAGGTGTACGAAGAGCTTGAACGGCAGATGGAGGCGGCACAGTGAAGGAGAAAGCACTTAATCTGCTCGGCCTTATGCGAAAGGCCAACGCCGCCGCAATCGGCGAAACGGACACGGGAGCCGCTGCCCGTGCGCAGACGGCAAAGCTCGTGGTTTTGGCAAGCGATGCGTCGAGCAATGCGCAAAGCCGGGCAAATGGCTTTGTGCACGGACGGGATATCCCGCTGATAACACTTCCGTTTACAAAGCAGGAGATATCCGAACATGTCGGCAAAAGCGGCTGCTCGATGGCGGCAATTTGCGACCTCGGTTTTGCAGATGCATTTTTGAAGCTTTTATGTGAGCTTGATGACGGCTATGCCGACACGGCAAAGGCGATATCCGAGAGGCTCGATAATCAAAAGCAGCGTAAGCTTGAGACCAAGGCGCATGAGAAAAACAAGAGGACAGGCAAGAGGAGGACTAATGCATGAGCATGATAAAATACAGAGTACACGAGGTAGCAAAGGATTTCAATTCCACATCCAAGGTGATAAGTCAGATACTGACCGACTATGCAACAACGCCCAAGAACCATATGCAGGTTCTTGAAAACGATGAGTTGGATCTCATATTCGAGTATCTTACCCAGCATAATCAGGTCGGCAGCATCGCCGAGATTTTCAATACTCCGGCTCAGGCAGAACCCAAGCCTTCCGAGAAAAAGCCCGCAAAGGATGAGAAACCCGCAAAGCCTGCTCAGCAGCCTGCGCAGTCTGCCGCTCCCGTTAAGAAGGAGAAGGAGAATAAGCCTCATGTCCCCAGACAGGTGGCCGAGAAGCGTGTTATCGACACCCGTGGCAGCGCAGCGGTCAACATGACCAAATATGACGAGAAGTTTGACAAAATGGCAGGCGAACGTGGCCGTGACCGTGACCGCAAGGGCGGTAAGGAGAAAATCATCAACAAGTCCAAGCAGCGTCAGCAGCAGGCCGCAAGTGCAAAGCGCCGTCAGGAAGAGCGCGACAAGATGCAGAAGCTTCAGCTTGAGATAGCAAAGAAGCAGCAGCTCAAGGTCTCGATTCCCGATGAGATAAATGTCGGCGAGCTTGCCTCCAGAATGAAAAAGACCGCAGGAGAGGTCATCAAGCAGCTTATAAAATTAGGCGTTTTCGCCTCCGTTTCCGATGTTATCGATTACGATACCGCAGCGCTCGTTGCAATGGAGCTTGGCTGCAAAGTCGAGAAGGAAGTTGTCGTCACCGTTGAGGAGCGCCTTATCGACGATCACGAGGATACCGAGGACGAACTCGTCTCCCGTGCACCCGTTGTCGTTGTCATGGGTCATGTCGACCACGGCAAGACCTCACTGCTCGACTATATCCGCCATGCAAATGTCGCTTCCGGCGAGGCAGGCGGCATCACCCAGCACATCGGCGCATATACCGTTGAAATTAACGGCAGTCCTATCACCTTCCTCGACACCCCGGGTCACGAGGCGTTTACCTCCATGCGTGCAAGAGGTGCGATGGTCACCGATATCGCCATCCTTGTTGTTGCGGCGGATGACGGCATAATGCCGCAGACCATTGAAAGTATAAACCACGCAAAGGCAGCGGGCATCCCGCTTGTCGTTGCAATAAATAAGATGGATACCGTCGGCGCTAACCCCGAACGCATCAAGCAGCAGCTCACCGAGTACGATATCGTACCCGAGGAGTGGGGCGGTGATACCATTGTTTGCCCCATTTCCGCAAAGACCGGTATGGGCATCGACAATCTGCTTGAAAACCTTGTCATTCTCGCCGAGGTTCAGGAGCTCAAGGCAAATCCGAACCGTGCCGCAAAGGGCGCTGTCATCGAGGCTCGCCTTGACAAGGGTCGTGGTCCCATCATGACCGTTCTCGTCCAGAACGGCACGCTCAAGCTCGGCGATATAATCATTGCCGGTACCGCTGTCGGCCGTGTCCGCACGATGATAAACGACAAGGGCATGCGCATAACCGAAGCAGGGCCGTCCGTGCCCGTTGAGATATCCGGTATGTCCGAGGTCCCCAGTGCCGGCGACACCTTCAACGCCGTTGCCGATGAGCGCATGGCCCGTGAACTTGTTGAGGAGCGCAAGATTCAGCAGAAGAACGCAGCCTTCGGCACAAACAAGAAGGTTAGCCTCGAGGATCTGTTCAGTCAGATCCAGGCCGGTGAGATGAAGACCCTCAACATCATCGTCAAGGCCGATGTTCAGGGCTCTGCCGAGGCCGTCAAGGCTTCACTTGAGAAGATAACAAATGATGAAGTGCGCGTAAAGGTCATCCACAGCGGCGTCGGCGCAATAAATGAGTCCGATGTCATGCTTGCTGCGACCTCCGGTGCAATCATTGTCGGCTTCAATGTAAGACCCGACAATGCTGCCCGTGACAATGCCGCTCGCTCGAATGTCGATATGCGTATGTACCGTGTCATTTACGACTGCATCAACGAGATAGAAGCTGCCATGAAGGGCATGCTCGCACCCAAGTTCAAGGAAGTGGTCATCGGTCATGCCGAGGTTCGTGAGACCTATAAGGTCTCCAAGGTCGGTACCGTTACCGGCTGCTATGTCACCGACGGCAAGATCCAGCGTGGCTGCTCTGTCCGTGTCCTGCGTGATAATGTCGTCGTCCACGAGGGCGAGCTTGCTTCGCTTCGCCGCTTCAAGGATGATGTCAAGGAAGTCGCAAGCGGCTACGAATGCGGCATGCAGGTCGAAAAATTCAACGACATCAAGGTCGGCGATGTGATCGAGTGCTTCGTTATGGAGCAGGTAAATCCGTAATAGAACAATCGTGGGCGGTCAGAAACGACCGCCCATTCGACGATAGGAGGAAATGATATGCCTTCAAATAAACTAGCAAGAACGAATGACGATATCCAGCTTGTTATGAGCAAGCTGCTTCGTGAGATAAAGGACCCCCGTGTTAATCAGGGCATGATAAGCGTAACAAGGGTCGAGACCACCGGCGACCTGCGCTATTCAAAGATATGGCTGTCGGTCATGGGGCTTCAGAATGAAAAGGAGTTCAAAAAAGGACTCAAATCCGCCGCCGGTTGGCTGCGCCGTGAGCTTGGCAGCAGCCTGAAGCTCAGAAACACCCCCGAGCTCACCTTTGAACTTGACCACAGCATAGAGTACGGTGCGCACATAAATGAGCTTATCAGCAATCTTGATATCAAGCACGATGAGGACGAGCAATGAACTACCGTGAGTGTGCCGAATGGCTGAAAAACCATGATAATATACTGCTGCTGACCCATGTTCGCCCCGACGGAGATACACTCGGCAGCGCTTCGGCGCTGTGCTCGGCTCTGCGCAGGTGCGGCAAAAAGGCGGCGCTTTATAATAATCCCGACATCACGCCCAAGTACATGAAGTACATTGAGCAGTATGTTGATGTCGGTTTTGCCTATGACTGCGTTGTTGCCGTTGATGTCGCAGAAAAGCACATGTTCCCTGCGGGCTATAACGGCGAGGCCGATGCCTGTATCGACCATCATCCGTCAAATTCGCATTATGCGCACGAGCTTTTGCTACGCCCGGAAAAGGCATCCTGCGGAGAGGCGGTGCTTGAGGTGATAAAGGAGCTTTGCGGCAATATAACGCCCGAGGAGGCAAGCCTTTTGTACATGGCCGTTTCTACCGACTGCGGCTGCTTCCGCTATGCCAATGTCACGGCGGAGACATTTGCCGCCGCAAGCGAGCTTGCGTCATACGGCGCTTCGGTACAGGCACTTAACTTTGACCTGTTCCGTCAGGTGTCGAGGGCAAGAATTGTCCTTGAGGGAGAGATATGCTCAGGACTTAAGTTTTATAAAAACGATGCGATTGTTGTCGCAACCGTAACGTTGGATATGATGAAAAATGCCGGTGCGACCGAGAACGACTGCGATGATATAGCAGGCATACCCGGCAGGGTAGAGGGCTGTGTTGTGAGTATGGTCATCCGCGAACTCACCGAGGGTAAATGCAAGGTCTCGGTACGGTCGCAGCCTAACTTTGACAGCTCCGCACTGTGTGCCGTATTCGGCGGCGGCGGGCACAAAATGGCATCCGGCTGCACGATAAACGCAGACCCCGACACCGTGCGCCAGATGATGATCGACACCTTGGATAAGCTATGGGACTAAACGGGATAATACTTGTAGACAAGCCCAGCGGCTGGACGAGTCACGATGTTGTCGGCAAACTGCGGGGCATCCTGCATGAGCGCAGGATAGGCCACTCCGGCACGCTCGACCCGATGGCAACGGGACTTTTGGTAGTGTTTGTCGGCAGAGCAACGAGAGCTGTTGAGTTTGCCGAAGCCGACAGCAAGGAGTACATTGCCGGACTGCGCCTCGGCGTTTCGACCGATACGCAGGATATAACCGGCAATACATTGAAAAGCAGCAACAGTCTGCCATCAAGAGCCGAGCTTGAGCAAGCACTCGGTGTCTTCAAGGGCGAGATAAGCCAGATACCGCCGATGTACTCAGCGATAAAGGTCGGCGGCAAAAAGCTGTACGAGCTTGCAAGGCGGGGCGAGAGCGTTGAGCGCAAGCCACGCAGGGTCACCATCGATAAGCTTGATATAATAGGCGAAAATGATGGCGACTACATACTTGATATCGTGTGCTCCAAGGGCACTTATATCAGAACGCTGTGCCACGACATCGGCGACGCACTCGGCTGCGGCGGCTGCATGAGCTCGCTGCGCCGTGTCAAAGCCGGTGCGTTCTCGATCGAGCAGGCACACACGATAGCTGAGATACAAGCAGCCGCCAATAACGGCGAGCTTGACGCAAGCTTAATTTCCGTTGACAGGTTGTTTTCGGCATACCCTGCGCTCACCGTGAGCGACACGGCCGAGAAAAAGCTGTGCAACGGCAATATCATAAAGCTTGCTTCCCCGAACGGCATTTACAGAGTCTACACCCAGACCGGCGGTTTTTTGCTGCTCGGTGAGGTTGCGGATAATAAACTCAAAACAATAAAAAGCTTCTTTGAGGTTTGATATGGCAGATAAAAAAAGAGCCATGGCGCTCGGATTTTTCGACGGTGTGCATATAGGTCATGCCGCACTTTTGAATAAAACAAAGCAGCGAGCCGAGGAGATAGGCGCAATGCCCTCCGTGCTGACCTTTGATATCCACCCCGATACGCTCGTTTTCGGTACCGAGGTGCCGCTTATAAACAGCGCCATCGGTAGAAAGGACATCATAAACCGCTGCTTCGGCATCGATAATGTCGTGTTCATCCACTTTAACCAAAAGGTAATGCGCATGGACTGGCATGAGTTTATTGACGAGCTTATCGAGGAGCTCGGCATCGCATGGCTCGTTGTCGGGCATGATTTCTGCTTTGGTTACAAGGGCCTAGGCACGGCACCTCGCCTTAAGGAATACTGCGCCGAAAAGGGCATAGGCTGCGATATCATCGAGCCTGTTTGCCGTGACGGCATTGTCGTGAGCTCAACCGAGATACGAAAGCTCATCCAAAACGGCGAGATAGAAAAGGCAAACGAGCTTTTGGGTCACCCGCACATGCTTTCGGACACTGTGCGCTCAGGCTACCACCTCGGTACTAAAATGGGCACTCCGACTATAAACATGAAGATACCCGAGGGCGTTGTCATACCCCGCCACGGCGTGTATGCGGCCAAGGTCGTTCTTGATGACGGTTCGGAGCACATCTCAGTCACCAATGTCGGCGTGCGCCCCACGGTCAGCGACAGCGGCATTGTCAGTGTCGAGAGCTTCATCCTCGACTTTGAGGGCAACCTCTATGACAGGCAGGCGAGAGTTGAGTTTTACGGCTTCCTGCGTGACGAGCAGAAGTTTGACGACATTGCCCGCCTCGGCGAGCAGATAAAGCTCGATGGCCTGAATACAAGGGAGTTTTTCGCCAAAAACGGCAAGAGATAAAAATTACAGTTGCTCATTTTGAGCGGCGTATGTTAATATACTGTACAGATAATATAGAAAAGTGGGTGAGTGAACGATGAATGAGCTGAAAACCAAGTTTTCGCATAAGCTTCAGCGCTTTTGGGCGGCATTGCTCGATATATTCGGCCCGAGAAAGGTCGCTGTGTTCTGCGTTGTTATCCTGACTGTGATGATGCTGGTGCTGACTATCAGCATCCGCTCATGCAGCGGAGTTGGCGGCAGCGGCGGAAATAATACCGATCCTGCGATATCGGAGCGAGATACGATAACCTCCAAGGTCACCGGCAAGCAGCTTCCCAAGACTGCATCCGGCCTTAAAAACGAGGCCGACAGACTGGCAGCGTCATATGATTACGACAAGGCGCTTGCACTGGTCGCCGAGTATGAGAGCGCCTATGATAACGCCGAGGATTGCTCTGCATACAAGCAGGAACTTGAGACGCAGAAAGCTCAGTGCTCCCGTTGGGAGGACACGACCCATGTCCCGCATATATTCTTCCACAGCCTTATTGCCGACACCGATAGAGCCTTTGACGGCGACGGGGAAGAGGACGGCTACAACCTCTATATGACCACGATAAGCGAGTTTAACGCCATCATGGAGCAGATGTACGCAAGGGGCTATGTCCTCGTGGATATCCACGACATGGTGAAGCAGGTCAAGACAGACGACGGCAAGACCGTATATAAGCAGGGCGACATTTATTTGCCCGAGGGCAAAAAGCCCTTCGTTCTCTCTGTTGACGATGTGAACTACTATAAGTACATGACCGACGGCGACGGTGACGGTTACGCCGATGCCAAGGGCGACGGCTTTGCGCATAAGCTTGTCATCGGCAAGGACGGCAAGGTCACGAACGAGTATTACGAAAAAGACGGCACCTTGGTCACCGGAAGCTACGATGTTCTTCCGCTGCTTGAGGACTTCATCGAAAAGCACCCCGATTTCTCTTACCGCGGCGCAAAGGGAATTCTTGCTGTCACCGGCTATGAGGGCGTTTTCGGCTATCATACCCATCCGGATTGGAAGGAAAAGCTGACGAGTGATGAGTATAACAAAGAGGTCAAGCAGGCAAAGGCGGTCTCCGAGGCCATTAAGAAGCAGGGCTGGACGATAGCTTCGCACAGCTATGCGCACTTCGGCTACGGCAGTGCCGATGCATATAAGCTTGCAGATGATGTTCAGAAGTGGGAGGATCAGATTCAGCCTATCGTCGGCGACACCGATGTTCTCATTTACCCCTTCGGCGAGGATATCGCCGGAGTTGAGGACTACAGCGGCGCAAAGTACAAATCCATGTACGACGCAGGCTTCCGCATTTTCTGCAATGTCGATGCCTCGCAGGATTACTGGGTGCAGATCCATGACAGCTATGTCCGTCAGGGCAGGATAAACCTTGACGGCTACCGCCTGTACCATTCGCCCGACCTCATTAAGAACCTCATTGACGCAAAGACCGTTATCGACAGTGCAAGACCCACACCTGTCCCAAGTATATAAAAAATAAGCTCCGGCGGATCATCCGCCGGAGCTTTTAGCTTAAATTTTCTCTTTTTCTCCGTCTATGAACATGATAACAAACGAAATAATGAGCAGTACGGAACTGAAAAGGATGGCTTTTTCGTGCCAGATGTCGATGAAAAAGTTGCCGATAATAGCACCCATGATAAAACAGCCGATTATACCGTAGTACAGCGCAGCACTGACAAGATTCTCTCGATCTTTGCTGTGAATGAACTGGCACAGGTGCTGCGTTCCGCTTCGGATATTACCGATACACATCGTTGTTGCAATGCCGTTGCCTCGGATTTTCCTGAAGCTTTCTACCTGAATTCCGCAGGCGAAGGATATAAGCGAATTAGCGAGGATGTTCTGCGTCAGCGGGATAAACGCAACAGCCGCAAGTATAACGGCCTCGTTTATTACGGATATCTGCCGCCAGTGCAGAATGCGCTGTCCGCGCCTGCGCACAAGCTCTGCGGCAGCGATGCCGAGAACAAAGGCGAGAACGGGAAAAAAGTATTGCAGCGCCCCGGCAAAATTGCCCTCGGACAGCTTTACTCCGAACAGTAACATGTTGCCCGTCTGTGCGTTGGCAAAAACTTCGTCACGCTGGATATATGAATACGCATCCATAAAACCGCCGGAAACGGCAAGTATTGCGCCGAGGCGGATGGATTCTGACATTTGCTTTGTACTTTTCATGGGACTGTGCCTTCTTTAGCTGCATATTTCTTACTGCTTGGTTGCTGGCCTGTTCTTCTTCGGTGAACGCCCGCTGCGGCCACGGCGGCGGGAAAGCGCAGCCTTGGTGCGGTAAAAGTCGAGCGCATCGTCGTCGGCCTTGTAAACGAGTCTGTTTGCCGCCCATGTATCGTCCTCTTGCTTGCGGAACTTGAGCCTCAATAGATAGCTTCCACAGTCGGGGCAGGTGTAGATATTCATATAGCGCTGGTCGCCTTGGTTTATCCAACGCTGATAGGAAAGCTCACTGCCGCAGTCGGGGCAGGGAAGCTTCACGAGCTTTTCATCGGCAAAAGCCTCGGACTTGCTGATATATCCTGGGAAAACAAGGTGCTCGATAGGCTCGGGACCTTTGCTCTCACCAGAGACCTGCTTGTGACTTCGCAGTGAGAGCATCCTCGATGCGTCCTCATAATCTGCAAGACCCTTTGCAATGTCAAGCTTCGTGCAGACAAGGGCGGTGTTGTACGCATCGCCGAGAGCATCGTGAGCAACTCTTGTCTGCTCTATGCCGAAATGCTCCATCGCCGTTGCGAGTGATTTCTGATTTTTGTCGCCGTCGGTCTGCATATTATATATAAGCTGCAAATTGATCCAGTCGGCTATCCAGTCCCAGTCAAGGTCGTGGATAATGATGTTCTGCTCCATGATGCCACGGTCATCACAGCCCCAGGTGAGGAAAGTCACACCGTCGCCGCACCACTCACGGAACTGCTCAAAAGCGTCACGGAAGCTGTACCCCTTTGCAAGGCGCTCCTTATCAAAGCCGGTGAGCTTCTTGACCTTATAGTGCATGCGCTTAAAGTACACGGGCTTTACATCGATGGTAAACTCCTCGGCAGGCTGCAAATTCTCGTCAAGCCTGACTGCGCCTATCTCGATAATTTCGCCTCTGAGCTTAATAGGGAGCTTGTTGAAAACGGAGGATTTGGAGCTCATAGCCTGATTCCATTCCAAATCGACCACGATATAGTTCATAATTGATCATCCTTGTCTTATATTACAAAACGACATTATAACATAATACTTTGCCTTATGCACTACTTTTTTAAAATATATATTTGCCCTCAGAGGCACACTGTGGTATACTCGCCATATATGTTAGGAGGTGTCGTTATGAATATAGCGGTAATATGCGGCGGACTGTCAAGCGAAAGAGATGTTTCCATAACAAGCGGAACAAATGCGGCAAGGGCGCTGCGAGAGCAGGGACATAAGGTCGTGCTGGTCGATCTGTTTTACGGTTACGACGGCGAATATAACGACCCAATGGAGCTGTTCGAGCGTGAGCAGCAGGATGTTCAGTATTCCGTCAAGGAGGAAACTCCGGACTTTGATAAGCTTCTTGCCGAGGGCAAGGGCTCAAGGATAGGCGGTAATGTCATCGAGATATGCCGTGCAGCGGATATATGCTTCCTTGCTCTGCACGGTCAGGACGGCGAGGACGGCAAGATACAGGCGACTCTCGATATGCACGGCGTCAAATACACCGGCAGCGGCTACCTCGGCAGCGCAATTGCGATGAACAAGGAGCTGTCGAAGATAATGTTCCGTGCAAACGGCATACCCACACCGGCGGGGATAGTTCTTGAAAAGGGTGCGGATAAGTACGACGATGTAGGCTTCCCCTGCGTAGTGAAGCCCTGCTCGGGCGGCTCAAGCGTCGGCACATCCATTGTACGCAGCCGTGACGAGTATGATGCCGCACTTAAATTTGCGTTCAAGTACGAATCACATGTCTTGGTCGAAAAGTATGTAAAGGGCAGGGAGTTTACCGTCGGCGTTCTAAACGGCAAGGCAATGCCCGTTATCGAGATAATCCCTAAAAACGGCTGGTATGATTATAAAAATAAGTATCAGGCAGGCATGACCGAGGAAATTTGCCCCGCCGAGATAAGCGCCGAAGATACCGACAGACTTCAGCGTCTTGCCGAGCGTGTCGCCACGGCACTCATGATAGATGTTTACTTCCGTGCAGACTTCCTCATGGATGAGACAGACGGCGAAATCTACTGCCTTGAGGCAAACACGCTGCCGGGCATGACCCCGACGAGCTTAGTGCCGCAGATGGCGAGGGAAATGGGCATGAGCTTCCCGCAGCTTTGCGATAAGATCATTGAAGTATCAATGGAGAAGTATAATAAATGAGAGGTTTGAGCGTATCTGATGCCGCCGCCATAGTCGGCGGTGAGCTCCACGGCAGCGATAATTCAGACAGCGAGATACTCGGCGTCGCAATAGACAGCCGCAAGGTCGAAGCGGGCTTCATGTTTGCGGCACTAAAAGGAGAGCGTGTCGACGGGCATGACTACATGAACAAAGCCTTTGAGCTTGGCGCTGCCTGCTGCATTGCAGAGCGTGTGCCCGAGAATGTCACCGGCACAGTCATTGTTGTGCCCAATGTTGCGGCGGCACTCAAGACTCTTGCCGAGCACTACCGCAAGCGCTTTGACATTCCCGTCATCGGCATTGCCGGAAGCGTCGGCAAGACCACGGCAAAGGAAATGGTCGCATCAGTGCTTTCACGGAAGTACAATGTGCTCAAGACCGAGAAAAACCTTAATAACGAGCTCGGCGTTCCGCTCACTATTTTTAGGATTGAGCCGGAGCACGAGGTAGCGGTCATAGAGATGGGCATATCCGATTTCGGTGAGATGAGCCGTCTGGCAAAGATGGTGCGCCCCACGATGGCTGTGTATACGCTCATCGGCCATGCGCATTTGGAGCGCCTGCATGACAGGGACGGCGTTTTGAAGGCAAAGACCGAGATGCTCGACTATATGCCCGATGACAGCACGCTGTTCCTAAACGGCGATGATGACCTTCTCTCGACGCTTGACTGCCGTCAGCGCAAGGTCTTGTACGGCACATGCGCAAACGCCGATGTTAAGGCAGAGAACATTTGCAGTGACAGACTTAACGAGCTTAGCTGCGACATTGTCTCGGGCGAAAGACGCATACATGTCACCGTGCCGTCCTACGGCAGCCACATGGTCTATGCTGCGCTTGAGGGCGCGGCGGTCGGCATTGAAATGGGACTTACCGATGACGAGATCTCTGCCGGTGTTGCCGCCTATGAAACCGTCGGCCGCAGAGCGAATGTCATTGACACGGGCTATATAACGCTTGTTGACGACTGCTATAACGCAAACCCCGATTCAGTCATGTGTGCGATCGATTCCCTTAAAACCATAAACGGCCGCAAGGTCTGCATTTTGGGCGACATGCTCGAAATGGGGGAGAACAAGGAAGAGCTTCATGCCCAAGTCGGCAGGTACGCCTCCGATAACGGTGTTGACCTGCTGCTCACAGTCGGCGAGCTTTCAAGATATACCTGCACGGCGGCAGAGGAGATAAGCTCACTGCACTTTGAGACGAATGCCGAACTTATATCGAAGCTGCCGGAGCTTATAAAAAAAGGCGATACGGTGCTTGTCAAAGCCTCGCACAGCATGAAGTTTGATGAGATATCGGAAGCTTTAAAGCTTCTTAAATAAAAAAGAGAGCGCCAACGCACTCTCTTTTTTACTATGTAATTCAGAGAAAGAAGTTTTCAACTAAAAGCAGCAGGATGATCCCCGGGATTCCGAGGACACCGGCAACTATTGCGCTGACCCAGCCGACGGTTATGTTAAGTCCGATAAAGCCGCCGAGAAAGTTAAACA